>Ga0126335_1001048_pt1 | contig 14813 bp, 6 predicted proteins | sample OlaspJWI45metaG_FD_108409 | JGI IMG/M metagenome (GOLD analysis project Ga0126335, IMG submission 108409) | Marine gutless worms symbiont microbial communities from Oahu, Hawaii - Olavius sp. 1 OAHU.JWI-45 metaG | ecosystem: Host-associated > Annelida > Digestive system > Unclassified | place... | reverse complement strand
TGAAGACCCCAGGGAAGCAACCTACCTTTTCCAGCGAATGTCAGTGGCTCTCCAACGGGGTAATGCGGTCTCCTTCCACAACACTTTCACCACCGAGTAACGCCGTTGTGGTCTTACTTGCTTGGTCTTCAATATTTTACCCTCGGGAATTTAGTACCGAGGGGTTAAAAATAATAATAATAATAATAATAATAACACGTGTGTGTGGTAAGGCAGTGGTAGCACGTGGACTGCATGGACTATCCTGCCGCAGAAGCGCTCCCAGACAACAACGTCACAGTCATTTGAATGACATCCTGTGGAGAGCAATCAAGCGAGCTCAGATGCCAGCAGTTAAAGAGCCAATCAGCCTGATGTGGGATGACAACAAACGCCCAGATGGGACCACACTCCTGCCATGGGCCAGAGGAAAGCCAATGGCCTGGGATATGACAGTACCAGACACATATGTTGAGTCCCACATTGGCAGCACAGCAACTAAACCAGGTGCAGCAGCCCACAAGACAGCGCAGAACAAGATAGACAAATAGGCCTACTCCAAATTGGCCAGCACACACATCTTCTACCTATTTGCCATAGAAACGAAGCAGGACGTCGATCCGTTCAGCCATTTTGCAGGGTGTAGATGCGTGACAGACTGACAGGCTGAGAGACCACACCGCGGGATCATCGGTCGCGTGCAATAGGCCGAATCTATGCGTGGAGGGAGGGATGGCTCCAGTCCAGTAACTGGATATTAACAAAGATGAAGCTGATAACACGTGACAACTGGTTGGCAGAGTGAGCAACTTCAGCAGCAGCTTGGCACTATTGGCATGACAGCGATGCATCACTGACAGCATGATTTAATTTTATCACTGGACAGGGACATACAGCCAATATGCGCACTACAGGTGCCAGGTTTTTGTGTTCTGTATCTCGTTAAATTTCTTAAAGAATGTCGACATAATGAATGACGAAAATGGGGAAAAAGTTCTGCAAATTGTCTTCAAATTTTCTTAACAAAATTTTTCAAAAGCCTAAATAATTACTTAAATGAATAAAGTTCTATCAGATTTCATCAATCAATGTTTTAAGCCTACTAATAAGAATGACAACCATAGCGATAATGCATGCATATCATGCCGCCCGCCCGCGCACAGGCACAAGTTTACTGTCATTACCCACAGATTACTTTTTTATTTAGCCAATTGTTGAGTTCTGTTTAATAAAACATGTATTTTGTAATACGTAGCATAAAATAATTCAAGTGTTTTCAACCTGCCAGATAAGAAGGCTGTATTTTCAGTTAAGTGAAACTGAGACAGGAAAGCCGCGAGACATTGTTCTTTCAAAGAATCGTAGTGATGTTTTGCCCCTCGAGATGGTACGGACCAACCCCCTGGCTCATGCATGCCTGATGGTCGAAAAAACGGTATCACACCTGTTGCGAGTCATCAGTGACCGTCAAACGGATGACTGGAGCAGACTTCCAGACAGATTGCTCGTCAGACACCCACCCAGCGCGGCATGCGATGCTCGTCGAACACGCGTGATATAGGGCGCACAACTTGGCCACTATGTCATTGCAGACTTAAGTTCACTCCGCCTGAGTTCACTGTCCGTATCCCAACACGGCCGCGAATAGATCTGAACAGCAGTCATCTGCTTATCATTGCGCGTATCTGTGTGTCACACCGTCACATACACGTGTGATCAACTGATCATTGAATTAACACCTGCCCCTGAATACGGTCGTGAAATGGATAGTGCGAACCGGTGGTTTCAACATTATTCACAGGCGCTGTGAAGCGATCTTTACATTACATTTTTTTAATTTAAACATCAGCGGCAAGGGTGGAAGCAACTTACATGCCGGTAAAATCAGTACAATGACATACATGCATGATAAAGAATAATACAATATAAAACAATACAATCAAAAGGTAAAATGACGGTTATACATTAGGAGGACAGGTACGCTAAAAGCATTAATATTTGGTATATATTCTAAGGTTTATTTTATTTATGGAATTTCTAAATCTTGCCAGAGAACCAAAATTAACAATACTCGGGGGCAAACTATTCCAAACTTTTACAACTCGCTCGCTAAAAAAGTTTTTCCGCTTGTTTGTGCGGCAGTAATTAACAGATAACTTAAAGGGGTTACCACGGGTTATGGAACAGTTGCCAACCTCATTTCATTTTATTACATAACATTGACGATATTTACTGCTCGGCGTACAGCGAACCACGACCACCAGGCGTTACAAAGTGATAAACGTCAATAAAACATTGAAAAGCAGCATTAAAATATTATAAACTAGAAAATGTGGCAATTAAGATGTATTCCCACTTATAGCCGCTGGCTCTGCAGGGTGCCCAAAAGACACGACGACGACGTGCTAAATCGCAGTACGCCAGCATGGCAGCAACATGACAATCGTTCGTAGTGATTGAATTCATATCAACAGGCATCAACAACTACTGCCTCGACTGCAGATGGCGAAAGCAACTCCACTGCTTGAAGTCGCTCACAAGGTATAATAAACATTAGGCACGTGCTCATGCGCTATGATGCGCGGTGAAGCGTGACTCACTGATGCGCCATAGTATTACTTATTTAACTTGTGATGGATCTCGTTTTTATGTCATGGCCTTGACCTTTGACCTTAAGACCTTCAACGTTTGTAGTGCATCAGCTGTCACGAGATCAAACCATGCACGCGTCGCCATTCCCCTTAAACTTTTTAGGCCATAACAGCCATAATCGTCATCCCGAAATCTAAGCACGGGTCACTTGACTTAGCTTACGCCCCTGTGACCTAGTTTTGCAGCTGTAGATAGTACTCATTGTAGACAGTAAGCGCACTGAATTTGAAGTTTCTAGCTTCATACGTTTCAAAGATAATGAAAAATTTGCACAATTTAAAAGTAGGTCACGTGACCTAGATTATGTCCCCTTTTCATCTACTTTTCTTTCGCTGATTTTTCTACTCCATACAATCTGTCTACACGCTAAATAAGAGGCCTGTAGCTTTAGCCGTTTCAGAGTTATTCACAGAGTTATTCGCCGTTCGAGAGATATTCACAGGGGTCCGCAAATTTAAAATGTAGCCACGTGACCTAGTTTTCAAGCCCCGTAGCTAATTATGCACCCGTTGATAGTACTTCGTTTAGGCAACGTGCGCACCATATTTGAAGTCTGTAGCTGCAATCAGGACAGAAATATAGAAGAAATGTCAAAATTTAAAAGGTCTTTGTGACCTAGATTATGTTTTCCCTTTTGACCTAGTTTTGTGCTGCTTACCTTTTGCTCTTTACCATCTTCCTACGTGCTAAATTTGAACCCTATAAGCTTTCGCCGTTCGAGAGATATTCACAGGGGTCCGCAAATTTAAATCTAGGTCACCTAAACCGGGTCACGTCCCCTCTGACTTAGTTTTTACATGCCGTCAAACTTACTCCTCGTATTCGATGTACACACCAAATTTGAAGTCTCTAGTTTTAGCCGTTCCATAGATATTGGGATCCGTATATTAAAAATTTGCATGTCGTCCGCCATCTTGTATTATACCCTTACTGGCTTTTGAAATTCCGCAGCTTTCCTGGAGCCACAGAGTGCCATCTTGTGAAATTTGAACGCAATGTGTCCACGAGCGGCTGAGTTTGAGCGATGTAACCGTTCTTCCAATTGTCGCACTTTAGGGGCCCCAATTGGCCAAATAAATCTAAAAATTGGGGAGCCCTAGCTGCACGGGGTCTACGGTAGATGAGAGCCCAGACATCGGCGCTATAATACTGTTTTAGATTTTTGAATTTTCTGCTTCATTTTTACATCAGAGCGATTGGAATGCGAGTGGGGTCGAAAAACGGAAAAATTAGCACTTTTGGCCCCCTGTAAAAATAGGGGAGGGCTGGTGGAGATGTCTATACGAATTATTCGTGCCACACATAGGTTCTAAGCACCGGTATACTTTTTACCCGGCGTCGATCGATGGTCTGGTCACACGTTGGACGGTTGACTAAAAAAGAAGAACCGTCGGTAAAACATTTAGCCTCTGGCAACTTTGTTGCCGGCGGCTAAAATAATGAGGTTTAGGGCGCCGCTTGAAAGTTGTGGCGAGCATTTGGCGAGCGTGTCTCACTGTTTCTGAAATAGCATTCCGAATAGATGGCCCAGAAATAGAGAATACTGGCTCTGCTCTGTTCTTTAGAAGCAGACTATGCCATACGACTACCGCTTTGACGACGCCTTCGACGTGGCTACAGAAGCAAGAAGAACGGCGACGTATGTATCATATATCACGTTGTCTGGCTACCCATATATCATCAGTCATTGATGCCACTGCACATCCGACTCCATAACCACTCAGTTGCGTCGCGCTATATAGGCCTACTGGCTCTCAGCAGCAGCAACTCGACCCAACTGTTCCATTATCTCTGCTCGTCCATCTGTCATTTGTCGTACTGCGTTTCTTCACGTGCACAAGCAGACACTTGTAAACTCTCGTATCCAACAGAACAGAACGCCTGCCAACTTGCACAGCTGACGACTAACCATTAACTTCAATCTTCAGTTGGATCCGCATCAGCAGACCGTGATGATTTTAGCTTTTCTTGGCAATAAAAATGAAAACAAGTACAACATGTGTGGGATGACACTGGTAATATTTATGAAATAGTTATGTTAAATTTCAGAGTAACTGTTGTAGAGTCAGCGTTCGTTATGTAGTTAATTAATTGTAGATTCTTATAAAACCAATTACTACTCTTATACCCTTATTTGATTTTAATATGGTTTTCTCGTTAACTTACTTCAGTATATTTTTGCACTTGTTGCGAATAAACTTTATGATACATAAACCTACTGTATAAGCCTAATGAATGCTGCATCACGCAAGCCTAATAGTCAAGCTCTACGTCGTCATTTCTGTGGAAGGAACGTAAAACACGTGACCCACAAAATAATTCAAACGTAAAAGGTTGGCCTTATACCTCACAATTATTCTCTGATCTTGACCGCTAAATTCGACAGAAATAAATTCGATTTACTAGTAGAAAGGCTGTTGCACATGAAAACCAGTCCTATTTCGGTGTTAGCACCACCGCAACAGGACAGTCAACACCGCAAATGATAGGAGGCGATGATGTACGTGGAACTGATGAATGCGCTCTTGTTGACAGTTCATCCATGGTGTTCTCCTCTGTAGCCGGTATGTCAGGATGCGATAGTCAAACGTGTGACATGACGTGGTATGTTTATGTATAGATGACGGCGTTGACGATGATATCAGAAGCCAGCCAGTAGCGTTAAATAAACACGCGTTACATCCGCCTGTAAATTAACAGTTACTCATCGATCCGTCCGTCGACAGCGGTTGCCTGCGAACTTTGTAGTACGGAACATACAGTTAGCTTATGACATTATGTTACCTATGTGCAATTGTCTTCTGCGGCGTTCTACGACGCGCCTAAGAAGGCTGTCAGTAAATGAAATCAGAATTTTAGTTAAAAATGTTATGTAGAAAGCCAGACAGTTAGACATCTTACATTCAACAAAACAATGCGTGAGAATATTCGTGATTTATCTAAGCTTAGGCCTACCACTGTTCTTGTTGCCAAAGTAAAAACAAAATATTTTCCATTTTGTCAAAAGAGACTTTTTGTTCATTATTTGCAAATTCATTAGTTATATTTAATTATTTATACGAAACTTCATTCTCCATTACGGCAGCAGAAGAAGCGCAGAAAACAAGCAATACAAAAGAAAAATAAAATACTAATTCGGTGGATGAAATAAGCAAACAGCATCACGTTTTATCCCAATTCATAAGGACAATGGTGACGTCGACGTGGTTGTTTGAAGTTTGAACTAATTCGTGAGTGATGCCCTGCCCCGATGCCGCAACAACCAAGTGCCAACTGCCAAGCTCTCACTGTTGGGTGCACTGCAGAGCGCCATGGGCCATCTAGTCGCTGCTCCCTGCCGTGTCAGCGTCTAGTCACTTCAGTCGGAGCTGATTACATTGCCATAGCGCCAGCGTCTCCGCACTGGACCGTACAAGTCCAATTAACTCGACTATAGCGCCGGGCAGCTGTCTTTCACTGACCTACTGGGGACAAGTACCCGTGTCTTACTGTGCGACTCTATGGCAAACAAGTTTCGTTGGTATTTCGGACTATTTCCGGTTTTAGCGCGTGTCGTTAGACGCATGCTGTTGTCATACTGAGCTGTCCGTCTGTCTGTCTGTCTGTCTGTCACACTAGTTTTGTGTTAGCGATATGAATCTTACACACAAACTACACGTGCACCGCGACATTAACACGTTGAACTAGAGCAGAGATAGCAAGATTGCCTTTAAATAATAATATAATCTAATATAAAAATATGCACCATAAAAACAAAGTTTCCTTCTACCTTGCAGATAAGACACTGAAAGACAGCTACACAATTTCGCAGGTACTCCTCATTAGTGACTACAACTGTGGCTATTGCATTTAGTAATCTAATATAATAGTGCTGTTTGTGTGTCTGCATGTTTGTTTGTATATCCGCTTACAAATCAGGAACGGCTACAACGATCGTTTCCAAATTTTCAGGGTAGCTCCAGGGTGCCCAGGGAATGGTTTCAAGCGCGAAAAAGTTCGGGTAGGGTCTTGGGTAGGGGCCATAATTAATAATTTCAGGGCTTGTGTGCGCTAGCTGTGCAAAGTGGTTATTGGAACGTGATGACTATTTATAGCACAGGCGTGGCGTGCGATTTTTCCGCTTAGACTGAGCCGGTGCAGATGGTCAGGTGCGAGACTTCGGTGAAGATATTTTCCTGCCATGCACACTGTTCTGTTCGCGAGTTTGATATATGTAGGCCTATGTAAACTTAGGCTTATAACTCGGGAACGGGAAAAGGGATTGTCTCCAAATTTTCAGGGTAGCTCCAGGGTGCCCAGGAATGGTTTTAGGGGCAAAAAATTGGGGCTCATGGGCTGAGGCCCGAAAATTGGCATTCTCCGGCCATGCGCCACTGCAGGCAGGTTAGGCACTGGGCAGGCTATAAGGCACGCACACGGGTGCATACTATGTGCAGACGCAATATAGGCAGGCGTTGGTGCCGACGGGCCGACACGCATAACCTTAATGATTTTGATATTGTGAGATATGTCTGCATGACAAATGATCTTTCTAGGTGAAGGATTTCGATAGCTGTCATATGACTTACAGAGAGACGTCTGCAATAACATTACCACGTCACAAGACACAAGACAGGATCACTTGGAAGACTCGTCCCCGAAATGACCTATAAAGTGTCGAGTGGGACGTTAAACTCTGCTCACTCACTCACTTAGAAGAGAGTCCAAATATACTATTATTGACAATATTTGGAAGATTTCTTAGCTTCAGCTGATGCTGAGAAATCTCAGCTGCCCTGTGCACTGAAATTTGCCCAAAATACCAAAATACCACGCGGTTTCGCCCTCCGTCACGAAGAAGCTTGAAGATAAGGCGCGATGTCCGTCCGGCAATTTTACAAAACTTTACAATGTCGGCGTTTTACTTAGTACGGTAATTAATTTTACAGTGACAGTCGCGCGTGATTCCGTCAAATTGAATTGGTGACGTCACATTGCTGCCGTTAAATGGTGGACTTTGAAAGTTGCGAGATTTTCGCTGTTTTCGCTGCTATTATTTGCTCTGGTTATTCGCATTTCACTTTGTTGACAATGGGCGTGTTAGATCGTCTTCGCACGGACGGTGTTCTCCGCTGTTCGTCACAGACGCGGTAAGCTCCTTGAGCGCTAGACATTTTGTTTATTTTCCAAGAAAATTTTTGGAACACGGCCTCGGAATTTTCTTTAGCTACGTTAGACTTGCAGAAGAAGGGAGCCCTCCTGTCTACCAGGGTTTGGGTACTCCATTTTCATCCCCACCCGTTTGCATTTCTCGTAGGATTTAAGTGAAACACTGTATTGTATCGAATGCACAGCGGATAATCCCGCGGTGTGGCGCGTGTCTGTTACGTAACTTACCTGCGCTGTGCAAAAACGACTGAACGGATCAAGGTCCTGTTTGGGATGGAGACTCTTGGGGACCCAAGGCACATTGTGTTAGACGGGGCCCCAATCGCCCTGTGGCGAGGGGGGAGACATGGAAAGTTTTTCCCGTTGCAAAGTGTAGGAACACTGTTTGCATTCAATGCAGCCTTCACCAAATTACTTTGACCTGTTGTTGAATTGTGTTATGTTCGTCCCTTACATCCTGCTATCAGGGTTGATGTTGTGTCACTGCATAGTGCACAAATAGCAAGTGAAGTTACTGTAGATGGCTGTGTCGTTCACTGTGCAACTCATCGACCAAGGCTTCACGGTCTGAGCAAACTCAACTGCGTCAGCAAGGTTCACGACGATGACACTTTCTTCGGGAATGAGACCCGCACTGCGAGTAAGTTGATATCATGATTGTCTGTCAGTGTGACAAACGTTTGAGCCTTTCGTTAATGGTTGGCTTATTACACTTGGCAACATTTTGCATCAGTGTTTGTCATGAGCTTGCCACACATCACTGAACTATTAATCTAGAAAAATAACTGGCCATGAACTGAGGAATAAAAGCATTAGCTATGGTTTACCACAGTGTAACTTTAATGTTTTAACTGCTGATTTGTTAATTGGTCACTTTTTAGTTTTACACTGTGACACTGTGATTACTTGTGATTGTACTGTATTACTCATGCACGTCTGTTGCATGATTTCTAATAAGGTACAGTACAGTATTGTAAATAACCCATTAGGAAACCTAAACTCCGGGCGCAAGCCCGGAGAGCGAAGCTCACTAGAAGCGGCTCTTCGTTCAAACCATACTTTTATGTAAGGTGTGCATGTATAAGGGTCGGGTCACTCGATTTCGTGACATAGTATTCGTGACATTGTACTTCGTGACAGCCAGACTTTCGCTACAGTTTTCGTTACGGGTCACTCAGTACAACGTTACAGTCAAAAACTGCAGACTAGTAAGCACGGCCAATCACATACAATACAAATACTACGCGCGCTACGCGCGATCTTACTATGGGCTACGCCCGTAGGCCTGCGGCCTACCGGGCTGCGCCCGGTATAATTCTGCAGGTTTTTAATTTTAAGCAAATATAAACAAGATTTCCTTTCAGTCGAAGGTAGACCGCCGCATGTGTATATTAACCTTGACCTTGACCAAGTTGACCCCATGACCTTAATACTGACACTTGACCTATATACATGTATTATGAAGATGTACCTGCAACCAAAATGAAGTTTCTGGTCTAAGACATTCAAAAGACTCAAAGCTTGAGCCCAAGTGGGACACACAGACAAACAAGCGGACGGGACTGAAAACATTACCATGCACAAAAGTTAGAGAGCTTTATTGCTTGTAATTTCGTTGTAGGGGTGTTTATCACACCTCTAGGGACACTCGCTCCTGACGGGGTTTCATTTATGTACGAATATGTTGAGTGTCAGAGGAAGTTGATGAAAGGTAAACTTAATTTATATTTTCTGGAGTTCTGAACAGATTTAATTTTATACTGTATAATGTGTATTCTTGCATTTGTTTTAAAAGTATTTGGCTCTCTGATAAAAATCAAACTTAAGCAACAGTAACACCGAGACATTTTTCTTTTCTGTGAAAGATTATTCATTCTGTGAATGGAAAATTGACCAGTTAAATACAACTGAAAGTGGTGAAGATTTTTTTTAGCTAATTTCATAAAACTAACTAGCAGCTGTATGTCTGTATGTGCGACATTACATTACAGTAGGCCTGGTGGTAGCTGTAACATTAGTTATGAGCAGATTTAAGTGAGCAGTGGAACAAGTTGTGGCACTCATGTAGTAACAGCCATAGCTAATTGTACATTTTAGAGGCTCAGCTGGCTACAGCTCAGTTGAGCTTATCATACTAACACAGTGGATTGCTGGGTGTATGTATGTGTCTGCTAACCTTGGTGTCAGAAATCATAATCACTGGAGATAAACTACTTGTGACCTTACACGCAGAGACCTTCTGATGACCTCCGATCACCGTCAAAACACTCGACCACCGTGACCTGCTTAAGCCAGCTGAGTGTCAGTGCCTATGCGTAGCTGCTTAACTAAGCGCTATGTTTGTAATGCTGCACGGCCTGCACATGCAACAAGTTATTATAGAATTAAGTAACTATTTTGCATATTTGTTGTACCAGTATGAATAGATGTCTGTGTGTTGTGCAAGGGTCGGTGGACGGTGGTCAAAGAGTGTCAGTACATTGTCTGGAAAGCTAAAGACTGAGTCTGTGTCAGAATGTTGTGTTTTGATGTCTGATTGTCGGACTATAGCAAAGACTTTGTACCGTGTTCCGTTCCGTGTTTTACGTGTTAATTCCATTTTTCATGTTCCATGTTTATTTGAATTTGAAGTTTGAGACTGTGATAGGACACAGTGTTGAATGTTTGATTGTTTGCTGACTACTATTAACTACTAATCCGTATGCACAACTCCGGCCATAGACTCAGAATTCATTTGTTCTAATTTATATGATCTAAAAGCGTGAGTGAGTGACTGAGTGAGCAGTTTCTTAACGGCACATCAGCACATAGAAGGCCATTTCAGTGCCATTACATGGTGTTAAGATTATAAACGAAATAGATCTAACAATGATAAGAAGAAGAATGTAAAATCATTTGTAAAATCATCTAAAAGCATTTGACCTGATGAATACTCAGACGTCCGAGCATCTTATGGTGCAAATTGTATTTCAAAATTTTGAGCCATTTTGGCGTGGTTCACAAGTGTGATGGACAGACAGTTAAATGGATAGACAGACGGAATTGCAATAGCAAGAGCAGCTTCTTACAATGTACATTTAAATTTGTGCATTTTGACTTCAAATTTTATTTTGCATTCAGTTGATACCAAAACTAAGAGAATTCAACCAGTGGCAGTTTGCTTTGCCCTGGTGGCCCAGTGTCTGTGTCCGTCCAAAAAGCATTTGACACAATCTGTCATACTGAGCTGTTAAGAAAGCTAACTTTTTGTGGTGACTTGGAGTAGATTTACATGTATATGTCTGATCAGCCACATTGTACTGGTGTTAATAATGCTTATCTGAGTGTGAATATTCATAGTGGTGTAATTCCATTCCACAGAGTCTTCTTCGCCCACTACTAATCCATATTTGTGTAATAATGTGGCTGACGTTTTGGAAATTGTTGTATATTTGAAAATATGCTGTTGATATTCAGCTGTATAGCCTGTGGTCTGTTATAGACAGTAATTGGTCCAGCCAGTTGCAGCTAAACATTCCATATAAAAATGCAGTGTGTTATGAATAACCTCAGCTGAACGTCAAGCAAATCAGTTCTATTCTGTACATGAAAGGCTGCTGTAAGTGCTTGTGTTGTGGTAAAACAGGTATAATATATGAACTGGCTCATTTGTCCAGCATTTTGTATTTGTTAAGCATAGATTTGGTATAAGTTTTTTTATAATAATATATTTTATATAATAAGTATAAGAGATGCAAGTTACCTTACAGTCTGCATGTCCAGTATTTTTTCCACTCTCCTTGTATACACCTGTTGTGTGTCTTTTGCATTTTAGATGGCAGCTTATACCATTGTGTGATGTAAATTTTCTAGCCATATGACTGCAGTATGCAGTGTGTGATATTTTATAGTGGTATTTTGCTAAATATGTACAGAAGACGTTGTGTTTTAATGGCTGTGTAGCTAAGTACTAGTCATTCTACCCAAGACAGTTGGTGATGTTTGTAAATAAAAGTTTGTTGTGTTAAATGTTAGTCGTGTTTTGTCATCTTGTGGTCTAAATAAGTAACACGCAGAGCACCAAAGGGTCGTCAGCAGAGCTGAAGCTGTGAACGCCGTCGAATTTTTTTACCCTGTCATTTCCCAACAACATGTTTAACAACACCCTATCTTAGTCTACAAACATCCATGTTTCATATCTAAAAATAGGGAGGGGGTCTGCCAATAGGATGGACAACAACCCCTTCATATTCTGCTAGCATGCCAACTTCACATTTTTAGCTACATGTATTGTAGCTTGGGAGAAATCGCGCGGAGAAAAAGCCTAGGAAACATTTTATAGTACTACGTTATTCGTTGTTGTTAGCTCATATTAATGACTTTCCTTAGAACCGAGAACGTCATCGTGGGTGAGCAAGAAAAGGTTTAACGCCCCACTCGACACTTTATAGGTCATTTCGACGAATAGAATACACATGACTATAAAACAGCACAATCTACCAGTATCACTGTGATTGCTAGTTACATTAATTGACAACATTGGCATCTGTCTAGTGAGATTAGCAGATAACAAAAGAAAATGATTAGAATTAGCTGTCGAATCTTTGACACTAACCGAAATAACCGAAATAAAATGGAGGCTACATGATTTTAGCGTAAGTTCTAGTCGACCGAATACAAGAAACAGACGTACTAGTCAATGACGTGCCCACATCACAACATCATTCAGTGTATCTGGTCCCCAGTGAGTCACGTTCTGTTGGCTAGGCGTCGTGTCAAATTTCAGCGCCACCAACCACTCACTCACAGTCTCACACTGATCCATGCTCCTCACTCAGCCACTCATTCTTATACATCATGCCGCCCGCCCAGCTGCTGCAGCTGGCTGTTAGAAGCCCAAACTCAACTTGTTTGACTTGTTGTGGATTTGTACTGTGCGCCCTCATGTGTTCATCTCGACAGGCAGCGAATTTACATGGAATAGGCCTAGTGATTGTTCCAAAGACATTTGCCATAGTGACCTGCGAACTGTTTGGAGATGAAGATTCAGCTGCTAGACACGTGCGTCTTTGAAGTACTGATATATGCAGCAGAAACACGGACCGCCAAGAAAGATGATCAGCTGAAGCTGCTAAAACGTCAAAAGTGTCACCATGTAGCCATGTTGTACAAATGTGGGTCAGCAAACAAGTCCACAACAAATCGAACGAGTGGAGTAAGATTATAGAGCTGCGACTGCGGAGTAGTAACAGGAAGCCATCATTATCATCATCTCTGAGCTGCCGCTGCCACCGACACACGGTCATTGTCTGTCACTGTGTTAATTGTCACAACTGTTAGTCCCTTCATGACCATCAGCGTGCCAACTGTCAGCTCGTTTCGTACGTCCAATAACTGACAAGTGAGTAGGCCCCTATTCAGTATAGTAAGTAAGTAAGTAAGAAAATTTATGTTCGCGCAGCGGTCCTAACCGCCTAGGCTGTCACGGAGGCGCTATGGTGATGTCCCGTAAGTATAATGTAAACTTCGACAAGTCGACAACGTTTCTAACACATGAACATGTAGATTGTGTTTATTTTACAAACAAATGCCATATTTAATCCAATTTTGCAAAAAAAGTTCAGCAGAATACTGCTGGCACTATAAAAGGGTACATTAGGCCAATAGACCAACGTGAAAACAGCATATTTTCTGCTATTGTAAATGCTTCACTACACCGTCTAAAACTTTATTTCAACGTCATCTTTTACATGTCACTACAAGCTAATGGATGAACATAACACAGCGTAGTTGTGTCGTTCGTCTTACTCGATTTTATTGACGAACAAAACGTTTATGAAAAATAAGCAGGCTACACTGTAACCTAACTGAATGTGTTGTAGGCCTATAACTGAAAATAATTTATATGGGCCTAGGTCTAACAAACAAACCGATAGCCTATACTTTCTCGTATCATGCCGCACCTAACTATTGCACGGCCAAAAATTAAACGATGCTTTGGAATCCTAGTCCACGGACTCCTATATAGTATGCGAATCTGTTTATTTTCTGTCGCATGCTGACGAAGAGAGAGACGGTATCGAATTGAAGACATGAAGCAGATCCTGCGGATACCGCCAGCCTCCCCTCAATCGTCTGTTGTAGGCCTGTGACAACATAGCGCCTAATGAATGACGGCGACGCAAAGCACCCGCTGAGGCCCAAGAGCCCCTTTACAGTTAGCTACGTAGGAGGTCCTTATATTGGCATCGTCGATTGCAACCGAGTGGTATCACGTGGTCTGTGGGACGCAGGAGCACTGCCACATCACAGACGTCAAGTTGGTTCCTCAGCTCTGACTGTCAGCGCCACGCATTGGTACTTCGGCTTCAGTACACGACTTCACGGTGACGGTGACTGTTCATAGCGGCGCAAAGTTGGCGAAGAAGGCGGAGAATCTGAGTAGCCGAAGACCACGCAGGCATTGGGGGGGGGGGTAATGTTTAAATTTTTGCATGGAAAATGTACATTTTCGCGTTAGTTATGAAATTCTGCTTAAAAAGGAGCATATCCCGTTATTCGCGACGAAAACTGTTTACCAATCGACCAAATATTGGGGGATTGTCCTTGAGCTCCCTCAAGTCTACGCCTATGAGGGTGACGCGGTGGCGTAGTGGTTAGTGTCGATCGCGCGACTCAGTAGTTCATATTGAGCCGCGGTTCGACTCCTGACCACTGCATTTTCGGGTAGTAGCATAGTCTAATAATAATAATAATAATAATAATGTCTCTTTATTACAATTGCAGACAAACGCTGAAAAGGACAGTCAGCAACATCTGCCACGCAGGACAGTACAGTACACGCAGTTCAGCACGGTAATGCAAGCAGCCATACAGGGGCGCTAGGTTTACTCAATGCTGCGAATAACAGCATAACCTGCTGTTAACTTTCTGGTTTTTACACCGGTACTCATTTTGCCTACCCCGGAGGGATGACCAGGCTGAGTTGGCCTGGGTGGCTGATTAAATACCGAGAGGGTGCGAACGCGATTCGAACTCGTGAACGTTACCCATCT
>Ga0126335_1001047_pt1 | contig 14814 bp, 11 predicted proteins | sample OlaspJWI45metaG_FD_108409 | JGI IMG/M metagenome (GOLD analysis project Ga0126335, IMG submission 108409) | Marine gutless worms symbiont microbial communities from Oahu, Hawaii - Olavius sp. 1 OAHU.JWI-45 metaG | ecosystem: Host-associated > Annelida > Digestive system > Unclassified | place... | reverse complement strand
TCACTTACTAATTATACACTAGGCCTATCACAGCCGAAATTCTAAATCCTCAGCCGTAATTTCAAACCCTCAGCCGTAATTTAGCCGAATTTTACTTCAGAAAAAAATCCGGATAAGCCGGATGTCCGCCGTATTTTTTACTCAGCCGTATTTATTTGCAAAAAAATTCGGCTTAGGGGTCTACTGCAGCAGAGACTGAAGTTGTGCTATTTTGTCTGCGCTCTCTTTATGGTGTACCGTTCGGTGCTTTTGCAAAATGGCGTGCGTCTAAATATATTACGACGAAGCTGTTTATGTTTAGCGTGCTAGAAAGTTGCCTAACCTCATCATTTGCTCAGTGTCCGAAAACGTGCATAAGTCGACTTTTATCTTTTACAGATATAATAACGCTGTCAAAAAATACACCGCTAAACCAAAATTTTACTGATTCAAAAACGCTTGTACATTAAGCCAAATAAGTCCAAGTGAATTTATCTGTTAAATTATAACTGATTCATGTTTAATTCAATAGGCTTTACTGCATAATAAAATACAAATATAGAAAATATCAAAAAATTCGTAACTGATGGTGCATAGCTAGTAGGTGAACCAGCATCAAAAATGTAGCTGCCGTCGGCCAACTAATCTGTGCTATTTTGTTCGACAAATGATTCTGGGAGGTCGCCGTTGCTGACGTAACGGTCGCCAAACGACTTGATGACGTAATCAGAATGCCTCAACCCCACGCCGGTGGTCGAGGACACACGTCACGGTCACCGACAGGTTGACCACTCACGCAGCGCATGAAAGGGTCCGATGAGACGCAGTGCAAGGCGTGCAAATCCGCGGGCAATGCTCGGCGTGACGTCACAGTCACGTGACGCGTCGCACATTCCCGCCATTGTTGAGTCGACGACGACGACAGCGTTATGTAACGCTAACGACTCTCTAAGTACTCCACTGGCCACGTACACCGCTTTACCTGGACGCCGATGACGGATGAAAGTAGTAATGCGATCACGGATTTGCTGACTTAACTTGCTTCACGGCAGAGAGGCATCGGATCCTTCACTTGTCTCCAGGGCGTTGCATTTCTGGAATTTGTCGACGAGATGATCCAAGCAACAGGCCCATGAATGGATGAACTTTCGTATCAACAGTTGATGCACTCTACACGCTCTGGTACTACAGGAATACGAAATGATATTTTAACTATTATACGTTATACACTACTGTAGAAAACCAAAATAACGAGCAAAAGACTGTAGAGTTACTAACCTGCATATAAACCTAAAGTGATTAATTTTTCATAATAATATATAAATTAACTTTTTAGAGTAATGTGTCTAATGAATCGTGATCTCGTACTAGATAATTCATCAGATGTCTGAAAGATCAAATACATAGGTCAAGAAGTTGCCTTCAAGGTTTCAGATGTACATTAAACACGTTAGGTTCAACTCGCAGCAAAGACTTTTTAAGAAAACGTTATAGGCTCTGAGCGTGAAATACGGCCAATTGTAACAAGCCGCGGTGCGGTATGACAGGCTAATTTGTTGTGATTAGTAACGGATGCTAGCTAGTGGCTGTGGATGAATTACATTCGTCACGCCACAGACGATCGGCGTCCAACAGCCCTTACGTCTCATCGTCCGTAATGACTTTGCGTTCCCTGTCATCATCGGAATCACGCCGGGAAACAAAACGTCGCCATGTTGCCGGTGAGCGAGCGGTGCTGTCCTGTTATTATGGCGGACGGAGGGACCGCAGGCGAGGAAGGGCAGGCCAGCGGGGGTCGAGACAGGGTCACTAGCAGACTGAGCTGTGTCAGGCTGCTATGACAATGTTGATCGTATAGTTGACCGTGACCGTGAGTGACGTACGGTCATCGACGACAGTGACCATCTGTTCTCTGTCGGCACTTGACCGTGACGTGACAACATATTCTAGAATCTAGATGACACGCACTGGCGACTCACGCGATGCTTCTTGCAAGCAACCTGTCGCGTGGTACATTAGCTACATTGCCAAGTACACTATGAGCAGGTGCTCTGTCTGTCATTACCTACAGTGAACAAACAGGTAATTTGCTGTTGCTCGTAATCCGCACCTAGTATTGTCACTTCTATGCTGCAAAGGTTTTTTTTACAGAAAATGTAGTACTTAACAGTGCATGTGTTTCGTCTGCTATGGGTGTATCCGTCTTATATCAAAATGTGGCAAGAGACATGAAAATCTATGGCAACGAAAGTCATTTCCGTTCTGGTTAAAGGTTGGAGTGATGTCGGGTCAGAGTTAAGATTTCCATGTCGTAAACGAGGGATAAATGCTTCACTGAGACAGTCGTGTTCACACTTTCTCGTTATATGACCTGCATTAAACTTGCACCCAGGTAAACCACGACACGTGTCTCGAAGAATCGCGTCTACTAGTAGACACTGTGCACTGTTGTTCGTCGTCACTGCGACATATGCTAATAACTGTCCCGACATACGGTCAGTGCTATTTAACTGCGATCAAATTCGTGTCCGGCGTCGACATCCTGAAATGATCGGATGCCACTGGAGACTTTTGACGACTATATTTCGTCCGGTAACCGGAGCGGGCGGACACAAGCACAAGGCGGCATCGTGTCAGAAAGGATCGGAGTCGCATTATGACATCCGTGTAGGCGTCAAATGCATTCGATGAGAATGACGTTTTAACGACAAGGTGCGCTCGCCAGCGGCCACCAGCAGGCACCGGCGCCGCCTAGCGAACTCGACTCGTAGCGGCCGCCCGCCCACAATTATCTTCGACTGGGACGCGACGTTGTAATGATTTTATTGCCGTGCGAACGGTGCGGAAACTTGAAACGGGACGCTGATCGACGTTACGGTAAGACACTGATGAGACTATATGCTGTCAGCGAGTTCGTCATCGCATCGTTCTCAGCGAGATTTAATCGCGTCTTTTATTCCGCGCACATACACGTTAGATTTCAATCCCCGATATACGTTCACCAGAGCTGCCAACAGCCTGCATCACGATAACGAGCTTCTGACAAACGTGACGAAACAGGAAACGTTTGAAATAACACAAAAGCTGGACGACTATGGGAATGTTTCCCGATTTGAGAAACGGCAGGCCTAGTGAAATGACATTTCCTGGCGTCGCCGAGTTCTTTGTAGAGCTAATCACCTATGCGCCGGCTATACTGACAAAGCAGACTTTAAATGGCGTCTGTGTGTCCGCGAAAAATGCAAAAACTATTGGTCAGAAATTGATGTAGCTACAAATGAGTATGTCTTATGGCGAAGGCTAGAAGCGACTGGGTTTTGATTAAATTCGCCTTGACCTTTGATCCCTGAGATCTATTTTTGTACATCTATAAATTCAGGGTATAACCTGCTTTGCAGCTTGAGTGCCTAGCAAGTAGCAACTCTGGTGTGGAGTCTCATCTTCAAAATGATTAGGTACGTTTGGGTTTGAATTGCAAAATCACGGGATCACAGTCAAGCAAAGACAAATTATTGCGATCAGTTTCAGATCTAAAACGGTTTGCAGATATCAAAATCAATAAAATATCGGTAGAGCTGTCCTTATTTATCGACACGGACTACTGAACTTGGAAGTTCAGTAGTCAATCAGATTGACACGCACTAAGAGGATATTGCGACTGTCGACGAATAACCGGATGTCGGTAACCATTAGCGGGCAACATCAATGAGTCGTGACGTCAGTCAGTGCGACGCGACGTCAAGCACACTGCAGCTACCGGTCCTGAGCAAACAGGTCGCAAAGAGATGTTTCCATTGTACGGACGCGTTCGCGCGAAGAACGATCCCAACAGTTGCAGTAAGTCGCCGTTAGAAGGTCGCAGCACGCGTCCGCTTCCCGCCGCGTGAGAGGAATTGAACCGCTCACGCTACAAAGTCGACGCGGCGCCTCGATCGCTCACCGTCAAAGAACAGTAGCCTGTAGCGGCTTTGAAGCTGACGTCGTCGACCTCGACAGCGCGGAATAAATGATGCGTGTATGCGAGCAGGGAAGTTAAGAATTGGAGTCGGAATTCAAACGAAACGCCGGCGCGCTAATTCCGACACCACCCTCGAACAGATTGACGTCAATGGCAAGTGACGTCGAAGGTTTAACTGCGAAGCTGTGATTAGCGACAGTATCGTAACTTTGAAAGTCATGGTTGCGTGAATTCACAATTATTTACATTGTACAAAACATTAAACGAGTGAACTTGTGCAGCAGTCAAAATGTACTGTCTGTAGTGTTGAGCTGCAATTCAGTGTTAAAAACTCAGAGTAAAGCCTATGTAATGTTACTAAAATGTCACCGTTGTGTTATTTTAATTACAGCAACGCTTGAAAGTCACTTTGCAGTCGATCTCTGCAAATCTAAAAAAGACGTCACATCATGACCCAGCTGGAGAAGGTAAACTCGTATAGCTGTGTTAATATTATCTGATGAGCTTTATTACAACATTCACACTTAGGACTGCAGTCACTGACAGTCAGTGAAATTTTAGTAAATGTGAATACTCGTATAGGCGTTATCGTGTCACTTTCGGTTAACAGAATTAATTCGACTGAATCGTTTCCGGTGCAACAGCCCAGTAATAAACTCAAGACATACGATATGAAGTCGCTGACCACTGTCGCAACATAATTTAGCCAAGAAAGTCCCACTATAAAAATCTTCCAGCCAGGGAACTACTAAAATGTCACCGTTGTAAATGGACATTTCGACCGCGGTGTTTTCCGGTAACCGTACGGAATGAGGCTGTTGGGGTGGACCCCAGCCAATCTAACGCTGATACAGTTACATGACAGGGCAGCAACCCGATAGCATAATCAGCGACGCCGACTAGAAGCAATCTGTTCGTACGTCCCTGCAGCGCGGGCCACCCACCCAGCGCCGCGCCCTCGGGCCGCTATACAGGTGTCCGCAGCGCGCACCTTGCTTCCCGTCTTTTATTTTCGGCCGGAGATGCGCATCAGAGACGCCGGGATCAATTACTGTCCGACTCGACTGAGGCCGGACCGGTCACTCGACTCGGGGACGAGCTGGAGGGTATTCACGGACCGTCCGCGCTCAGATCCTCGGTGTCCTATTGCGTCCTGGCCGGCAGAGATCGCAACAGGTTGAAGAGAAAGCGGGAGTTCCTCTCAAGTCGGCGCTGGACAAATATACGCACGGGACACTCGGAAGTTTCGGTTTACACGGTCGCTGGACAGGACAACACGAGACGACTTCACTCGGCGTTTTCTCACTTCTCACTATAGGTCTCGTGGACAGGTATAACAGTTGTCTCCTGATATTTGCCGGAGTCCGGTTCAAAGGCCATGTCACAGGCCAACAAATGAAATTATCATGCCGAGCGCGAGTCCTGTGAAACTCGACTCGAGATCTCCGGCGCACTTCGTTCTTTTTGTCTGCCCTGTCAAGCGATGCTCACGACCGAGCCTTCAATGTTCTTAGGATCACCCTGTAATGATTTCTGATGGCTATTGTACTGCCATTATAGGCGAAAACTGCACACTGATGTGAACTAGCTCTCCCGTATTCAGTACCAATAAAGGAACTATAAAATAGAACAGTACGAAGGTGCGACAGCGTATAAAATACAAACTTGAATGCACACACACTGCACGTCTTCTATTGCTTCTAATTTCGACAGTTTTTTTATTATCCACTTTATACAACTAAAATACAATTTTGAACAGATCGTCGAGCCATCAAGTGATAAAATAACTCATGCAAGCATTTTTCAAAAGTATGATTATAGGTTCAGATCGCGATCTGAAAGTAATTAAGTCAAAAATTGCGTGCAGTGTACGCCGCGTGCCGTGTGCGCGGCGCGGGGTCATTCGATGCAGCCTTCGCCAAATGACTTTGGCCTATTCGTTCTACTTTCCCGACTTCAGTGTCCAAGTTATTGTCAGCAATTTATCTCGTCTTGACAATGATTAGGCCTATAGTCAAAATATATGCACTCACGTACTTTAATAATAAAATTCTTGTTACACTTTCTTGCACACTCGACATTATGATGCCAAAAACAGACTTACCGGTAATGCTATGATTTTGAAACTGCCGATCTGATCTAACATAGGCCTGTCTAGCAATAGAGACAATAACTTTAGTCTCTACTAATGTGACCAGCGCATTAGAGGTTTTTTTAAATGATATGCGCTATATAAATTCACGTTTTATTTACTTACTTACTTACTTACTTACTTACTGACAGTTTCGACAAGGACCGATGTAGTGTCGCACATCAAACTTTTGCGCTCCATATCCCCAGCCATTTCATGTTTCATTTCTGACAATGATGAAAGTCACTAAAGACGTTATACCTGATGCGGAGACGTCGCTGTGTGGCGAAGCAGACCACCAGAGATGCTGAGCGTCCTCATTTGTCGTTGTCCCAGACTTTGTCGCCTCTGCTGCTGTTGACGTTGGTGGACTTGGCGGACACCTAGCTGACGACGTGACATCACAGCGTTGACCGATAACACCAGCAGACATCGACCACCAGCGAAGACCACCGGCGACGTCGTACGGCCACCGTGCCAGCTCGTCAGTGGGACCAGGAGGACGCAAAGTCGTCGACGACGGTCTGTCGACGTTGTTGTTGAAGTCACGGTCGACTTGTAGCCATGGTAACGCGTCAACTGATACTGTCACACTCGACTCTGACGTCACGGGCACCGAATCCAGAGGTAGAGGTTTTACGAGAAACGTACGCGGCATCATAGCATCCGAGAACCACGCACGTTATTGAATCAACAAGTCCTAAGTATTTTGTCTCTACGAAGTTAGACTATAGTATTATTATTTCACTGTAGTATTAGTTCTTGTTCATTGCATGCACTTGTTACTTCCTGTCCCTGAGAGTTCGTTCGCAACACTCGACTGATTCGCTCGTCTCACGGCGGCGTTTAAATGTCCCTCGGAATTTATTAGCCTGCTAGCTGGGCGGACAGTGCTCCGTATTGAACCGGTTGACGACTGGGCGAGCCGACTGACCGTGGAAAGGGGTGGGGGAGAGGCATTGCTGGTGGTACAGTTAGCGCTGCGTGGTCAGTGCCCGCCTCCTGGAAGTGCTCGCGCCATTCAACGACGCTCACTGGTCACTGCCACACATGCTGTCACACTGCACTCGGCGTCCGCCCGTCTGGCTGCGCCGAGTGAAGCATCCATCGGACAAACAATACAGCGTCGTGTCGTGTCATCATTATATCGGAGACATCCCGATATAGCGACGACCGGACTGGGCGGTGATGTCTGCTAGCCCACCCACGTTGATCTGTCGTAAAGTTGTCTCTGGAGTTCGCCCAGTCTTCGAGATAGCAGGGCAGTTGCCTGAGCCGGCCAATTATTACGTTACGTAACGTTCACATGGACTCCACTGGGTCCAAGGCCTAGTCCTTCCACCGACGTCCCGGCCGTTCTAACTACCGTTACATTCGAATGTTAAACGTTCGCCGATTAGCGTGTGTGATCGTTATCTCTAACTGCTCTCGCCCAGTAAGAGTATTATCGGTGCACGCAAATGAAAGCGGGTATGTTTTATCTTTAATATCGGGATAAGTGATCAGAGATTATTCCGTGAGCGACTTGCTACAAAGAAAGCGATTTGGTGCTGTTAGTGACTACACAATTATTCGGTTCGGCAACGTTGGCTCATGGAAGTTTCGATATAATTACCTCCGAGATTTTTTTTATAGAAACACCCCGTGCAATGTTATAGTTGTTTCATACTTGGGCCTTGTTCGTCTAGGTCCAATATACTTGCCATTTATCAGATACTGAATATTAAAAGTTGACCATTAATACCGACTGAAGCGGCTCCATCTAGCTCAGACAGCAAGCTTGGTTCCATCTGTCGTAATGTTGTCTCCCTGTGGCCGAATGTCAAGTCACTTCCTCGCGTCGTCGACTAATGTCGCCAGTTAGGCCTATTGCGTTACGTAACACTGGCATCGGCACCAAGCGAACATTGAACATTGATCATTGAACACTAAACGTTTTAAAACTTACCAGTTCGTTATTTGATTCACATTACACAGAAAGCTCATACTCTTTTTCTGCATCGAATACAATAAATGCGGACTAATGCAATCGATGATCCCGGCGTCTGTCAGTCAGTTTCAGTCAGTCTGTCTGTCTGTCTGTCTGTCACACGGGCAGGCTGTGCAAAAACCGCTAAACGGATCGGCGTCCAGTTTGGGGTAAAGACTCCCGGGAACCATTAGATGGGGGTTCCCATCCCCATGGCGAGGGGGAGAGGGTTCGATGCGGCCTTCGCCAAAATTAATTTAGCTATTTGTTGTACTTGGCCCTATACGTGTTTATATGCCCAGCATATAGGCCTACAGTCACAAATATTAGCTATTAGTTATAGAACTGTTCATAGCTACTGCTCGATTTGACTTGGGATGCATAGTCTTTGTTGAACTCGATTACGTTTGACGTCTCAATTGCGACGGGCTGTGCTCAAGTTCGCACTGTGAAATAAACGAAATTTCTGACAAAAGGGAATTAGTCGTTACTGAGGAGTGAAAATAAATTTACATTCGTAAAATGAATCAAAACCTAAACCGTTTTACAGTCGTTAGTGTTATTGCCATTGTATCATCAAGTCGACGGTTCTTCCCTGAAGTGGTTTCGCGGATCATAACATTACTATGGACTAGGAGCAGCCGACAACAGTTGCTTTGATCGAATGGTTGCTGATGGCCGGGAAACTGTTCTGGCTTAGAGGTGTTGCCTCACACAATGAACGTTCACAGCTCGTTAGCTCGTTCATCCTCTAGTTCCACGCTCTGTACAGTGGAGACTTTGTTATTTTTCTCCGTCAATCGGCCAACTTAACAATCGTACAGTCTGTACTAGCCGTTAGGCCAGAGTTCAGTCGCATTTCTACCCAGTTACAATTAGTAGGTCTAGTCCGCATGGAGGCGCAAGCACGACTTCGAGTGTATCATAACGAATTACAAACTTTATTTGAAAAGATATTTTAACTAGGCCTATATATAGCCACACGCAACATACACGCATAACGCATTGTACGAAACAAGCATAATAGAAAATAATAATTGCTTTTTGTCATGAAGCAAAAGGTATATAAAGTAAAGGCCAAACTTGCAGATTCCAATGCACTGTGCACTTCTGGCAGTATACTAGAAGTTTTGAAAAAAGGCTGTGGCATTCGCATAGTAATGGTTAAATATAATTACTTAATTTTTACGAGAATTTTCAATCTGTTTGCATTTTAATTTATTTATACTGTGATAATAAACACAATAATCATAAATTTAAACTTTATATAGCTTTAGTTTACATAACTAAAATATTGACTTTAGTGGAATCAAAATTTCTACTTTGTCAATTGTTTGCTTTCCTTGTAGATTCAACCTAGAGACTCTGTCCTTGCAGTTGAACTACTACTTACAGTAATGTTGTCTGCGCCCTACCGGAAGAAATTGTTGAATACAGGCGCCCAACTGTTTGCGGATGTACGGCGGTATTCGTAGATTTTTACAACGCGACGTCGTTAGTAGAAAGGTGATGAATGAATGAATGAATGTATGTACATGCATGAATGAAACCGTTGCATGGCGACAGAGACGGCGTTGTTGTAGGGCAAAAGACGAACAAGGACTTGCTATGAGCGCTTGTACTCCTGCGGCGAGTTCACGCGAGATGCATCCAAATGAAGTGCGAATTGTAAACCGTTAGACTAGCTGTAAAACTTTTCTCTCCGACTGAAGGGAAATCGAAGCAGTTTGCCCTGGAGCATAACAGCGAAATGCAAAGCACAACGTTTTTATTAGAAGCCGTCCTAGCGTCCGACTTAACGGCAGTATACACTGCATGCGGTTAGTTAGTTGAGTCGCTTACAATTAAACAAAGTTATAATAAATGTTATCGTTAATGTTCGTGGCAAAAAAGCAACTACAAGTTTTACAGGACTTGCATTCTGACAAACTGTGAAAACGCTGACCATAACACATTACGAGTTACGTAGAGTAGACTAAAATCCAACTAAGAGCAATGATGCAAGTGATAACTTTTTACGCCGTAGCCAGTCAGCAAGCTAGATCGCCTCCAATTCGGTGGAATACAAAAGACCAGTGATTTTTCCACCAATATCAGGCTGCGTCTTAAAACCAATACAAGGCGCCACATGCGATACACCAACAGTATGTCAATGACAATGAAAATAACGCAACACTCACGTACAAGTTGCAGTTATTTTTTGTCCAATGATGCCTTCGAGAGGAGCACAAACCTGCGCGCTGCCACATTTTTGCTGCCGCGACCCAGTGACTATGTAGACCAGTTATTCAAGAGATAGCAATTTAAATTTTATAATAAAATTTGAATAACTGCAGGTCTACTCATGGTCGATCTTTCGACCTAAGCCATATGGTCAGTTTAGTTTTAACATAATTATGCGTCTTTTCCAGTATCCTGCCTTTTTCATTAAGATTGCAATTTTTGTCTATCACTTAGTCACAATTTCATGTTGATTTTTTCGCTACTCATAACTTTTGCGACTTTGTAATCTGTTGTCTATTCTTTCTACGACATTTGCTCGCTTTAACGCGTTAATGATTTCACTTTGTCTGCTGGCTCTAAGTCTGTTCATCTACTTTTCGCACTTGATCGCACTGATCGTTTCCAAGTCATCGGCGATCGCATACAACAGCGATACGCTGGAAACAGAACTGGTCTGTTGTCTGGCAAAGTGACACGGAGCTTAGCTCAGTCGTGTCTATAGGTCACTATAGAGTTCCTGTGGATCAACTACAGGCTTGCCGGAATATTTCCGTCTTCGCCACGGACACGCTTGACACCGTCACCGCCACTGACACTGTCTTAATGTGTTTAGTATAGTTTACCGCTATTGTCAACAGACAACAGTCGGCATTCGAAGATTAATTACGCGATTAACCGTTCTGGGGTATCAGTATTTAATTAAACGAGAAAAAAGGGAGACAATGGGAGGCTGTCAGAATAGGCCAATGCCGATCGAAGCCTAGAGCCTCCAAAGCTCAGGGGCCCTTCAAGCCATGACAAAAAATTTACAGCCGCCAGTCCCGCTGTTAGTAATTTTGATAATTAGAGGGTCTGTAATTACCAAAAACTAGGAGATCAAAAAATATGCTCGCTTCGCTCGCAGACTTTTAACCTGCCCATTTGCAAAACCGCGGCGCAACCCCTGATAATTGCCCCAGACACGAGTGCCGATACGGGACAATAGGGTATGTAAGGAGAAGGGGCCCTATGTGTAGGGCTCCATAAGTGTATCTAGCCTAAGACCCTCGATCGAATACCTTAATCTGGCCCTAATCTCTGTCCTGCTCTTGGTCCTCCACGGGCCTCGTGTTTTGGCCCTTTGAGCCTTCGCTGTATTGCACCAGATAACCCGCCCCACGGCCTTAGTGACCCGGAAATGATCTGGCTGTCTTGACGACTAGAGGGGCGCCGCCACTGACATGCACATGTACAAGAGGCCAGAGTAATTTGGCGAAGGCTGCATCGAATGCACTGCACACACTGCACACGTTGCCGTTCCTAAGATATGTAGAAGTATGGTCGACACGTGACCCAGACGCGAACCCGCAACTGACCTACTGTTGCATAGTTTTCTTTAGGGCCTTCAGCCGTCTATAAGGACTCTAAATTTCGATTCCGTAGCTTCAGCCGTTCTGGAGATACGAAGTGAGTCCTAAAATTCAGAATTAAGTCTGGTGACCACGCCCGACCCTCTATAGCCTACTTTTGCATAGTTTTTTTCGTTAGGACCCCAACCCTGTATACGGAGGCATAATTTAAAGTATCTAGCTTCATCCGTTCCTGAAATATGAGGGGGCCCCAACATTTCAAGTGGGCTCTCTTTCTCCTCTCTGTGGGGTGATAAGGACCCACGTCTAACACAATGTTCAATGGGCCCCAGGAGTGTTCACCCTAAACAGCATCTTGATCTGTTCAGCCATTTTTGCACAGTGAAACCGATATGAGCCGCGTGACAGACAGACTGACAGTCTGACAGACAGACGCCGCGAACATCGGTAAGAATAGACTGCATTTCATGCATTCGATGCAGCCTAATAATACTGACACTGCAGAATTAGTAGTCTGTTATAGCAAGTAAAAGTTCTGTACATGCAAGTTCTGAACACTTCTGAATAAATGTAGGAACACGAACAACGTCGATAAGATGTCTTAATTTTTAATGGGACACAGTGTAGGCATATAATGTTGTAGTTGAGAGTGACAGAGGAACAATTTTTTATTTTCATTTCCATGCACTCATGGCCTCGTAGGTTTGTCGCTGATGTTAGTCCAACATGATCGACATCAGCAGCTGCGTGCCAACTACGCCCATAACTAAGACTGGTCAATCTGTTTCTCCACCTTCTTTATCAAGCTGTCCTGTTATCAACATCCGCTTTTTGTCGTAGGCGTTTTGCTGTATGCTACCGTCGACGTGGTTATCTGTCACGAACGCCGTCAAATTAATAAATTTACATGATTAATGTCAGATTAGTTTCTGCTGCCGTTTGCTCATTTCAGATAGGCCATAAATAGGATACCGTACAGTATTTCTAAGCGGTCCTTCAACCTCAGTCTTGGTCTTCTTGTTCTGGCGAAAAGTACTATTTACGTCAATCGACAAAAGTAGCCTAACTACATTTCTGCAATGTATAGGCCATTGTGCTCATATTACATTGAATATTGCGTTGGCTTTGGTCTTTACCACCCGCGTAGCTATAGATGACCATCACATCACACACATCACACAGAAATTGGAACTTATCATCAAGGAAAGAAGACTGAGATGGTTTGGGCACATCTTCCGAGTGGACGATGGAAGACTGCTAAAGCATGTCATCACACATGCATTAGGAGACGAATACCATAAAGCAAGACCGGGTAGATCAAGAAAGAATTAGATTGAAAATATAACAAGATTTAAAAGAAATTGACATGTAGTTGGAGAAAGCAAGCATATAGTTATTAGAGAGTTGCGTGGACAGAGAAGACTGGCATCATGCGTGGCCCAGTGTGTCTTTGACACGTGACGAACCAAGGACCAATGAGCTCTTGCTGCTATCTCATCTGTCGTCACCATCGCGCGTCCAGCTGAAAGTCACTATCACTAGCATCATCTAGTGCCTACTGGCGGCTTCATTAGCGTCATCTTTTTTCTGTGACCACTGATCAAGCAGATGAGAAGATAATTTTGTGCCGATACACGTTTCGTCCTGTTACGGATAAATCCCTGTGCGTGCCAGCAACCTGTGATGCAGTTGAGAGTGTTTTCTTTCATGAGACCACAAACAACAGCGCGAGTTGGGAAAAATGTAGGCCTACTCTCGAAACTAAAAGCAGTTAAAACATTAATAATGTGGCAATTTTTGTAAATATTACGGTGGTTACATTTTCATGGGACTTCAAAAATACGTGTGATGACGTGAGAGAGTTTATTTAGGGCCTATGGACTATAGGCCTACCGTAAAACACATTTTTGTAAACAAAACAGCATTCTGTTTAACAATCTAATCTGTGATGCATGCATAGTATAACAATGATCGTTTCAACTGCTTTGTAATTTAGGCCGCATCGAATGCATGAGATGAGGCATTGTATGATCGATGATCCAGTCGTGTGGGCATCTGTCAGTCTGTCTGTCACTCTGTCTGTCGCCTGTCACACGGGCAACCATTCGCCAGATGACGCCACAATACGGTCGTTACTAAATAGTCCTCTTACTGCATCCACTTGTTATTGTCTCTCAGTGTCCGTTTTTGACCTAGTTTGTGGTTGAAGTTTGAACTGAACTACAGCGATGACTAACGCCAACATAGCGCGCGTCAGCGTTTATTTTACTTTCTGTTGTGATAAACTAGCCTTCGGGCGATTGGGCTACAAACAGTATGGGTCTAGCTTTCGTCAGTTTGACATGGTAGGCTTCGAAACCTACCGTTTTCAGCTAAGCGAACGCCACAGAACGACCACAACTGGCCATAACGCCGTTCAAGGTCATTCAAAGTCACCGATTTTGCTGCCAGTCGAACGCCCATATGCGACTTCCTTGGTGAATCATACAAAATTACACCGTTTCCGAGATATCGCGAATTATCGGTAAAATTTTAGCTGTCGTCAGGCTGGGAATCCCTGTTTTACTAACCGGTTCGTGTGAACCTCTAAACTTAGCCTATACTTTGCCTGGAGAATTTTCAAATGTCAGCAGTCGTCTACAGTCGAGTTCGTAAGGCCATCGTGTCCGACTATTTCGTCGACTAGTCGACTAGTTGACTAGTCGACAAAATTTTATGTCAAAATTTTTATGACATTTACAGTTGCCTGTAGGTACCCACAACACGTCAACAACCCTAAGTAGGCCTATAACAGCAGTAAACTTGTCCTGTGTCCAGCATGATAGTATCCAAATTGTAGTTTGCAATTTGTTGTACCGCCGGGGGCGCTGAAAATGCGAGACTGGAAAATGCGGGACTGGAATTATCGAGAACAGGAAACGTATGGAACGCCACGTGTGGCATAACCTAGTTTTTTTTGTAACAGCATGCACAGTTATAGGCATAAGCACATGGTACACATATGAGCACAGAGTAATCCCGGCCCACCTGAGGCACGGTCAGTGTCGTAATTAGCGTCGTATCTGCTCGCGAACGATTAACTTAACAGCCGAAACCACTGAGTAGGTTTCAAGCCTGCCTGCATCGCTTTGATAACGGCGGGTATACGCGAATGCAATTTTTGCGTGCTGTGAGCCACAGTTTGGGGGCGGGTGTTCCGTGCGAC
>Ga0126335_1001046_pt1 | contig 14817 bp, 10 predicted proteins | sample OlaspJWI45metaG_FD_108409 | JGI IMG/M metagenome (GOLD analysis project Ga0126335, IMG submission 108409) | Marine gutless worms symbiont microbial communities from Oahu, Hawaii - Olavius sp. 1 OAHU.JWI-45 metaG | ecosystem: Host-associated > Annelida > Digestive system > Unclassified | place... | reverse complement strand
ATATTATGGTTTGTGAGTGAGTCACGCTTGACTGTACATCATGGCGCATGAGCACGTGTGTATGTGTATGTGTGTGTGTTGATGACGTGTGGCTATGTTGATGACAGTTTGTTAGCTTCGTCAGTCAGTGGAGTCAGTCTTGCCATCTAGAATCGAGGCAGTGGTTGTTGATGCTTGCTGACGTGAATTCAGTCAATGTGAACGGTTGTCGTGAATAAGACATGTCGTGTTGCCGCGTACTGCGATTTAGGATGGCGGATGTTTTGGGGCGCCCTGAGCCGGCGGCTATAAGTGGCAATACATCTTAGTTGCCGCATTTTTAGTTTCGTTTTTTTTTAAATTTATTAATGTCTTACACTGTAACGTTTTCAAGGTTTTATCAAATAAATGTAAACTGATGAATGCGTACAACTCGCATTGTCGTGCCACCTGGCGTATAAATTTGGAACTTATGCAGACGAAGCCTGAAGATCTCCGTCCGTACATGTTTGTTACAGAAGTCTGGTAGATCGCGCCAATGACTGGTTGCGAGGGAACAACGACGTCGAGGTGAAGAGTTGCGAAACGGTCACGTGGCTATCCCATGATCCAGCATCTCTTTCCGCCGGAAGTGAACTGATGGTGCTGTCGAGGTGTGTAGCACCGCCTGTCGTCAACACTCACTGCTACCGAGGACTCCGGTACGCTTACACACGAAATCTTATCCAACTACGTAGGCCTAACTACGACAATCTTGGATCTGAAGCAGCAAGAAAAATATAACAAAGTTATTTTAAAAGAAGTTTAGTTATGTCGGTTATTATTAGGCTGCATCTAATACATGAGATGCAGACTATTGTTACCGATAATCCCGGTGATTGTCTGTCAGTCTGTCTGTCTGTCACGTGGCTCGACTCCGCTTCACTGCTCCAAAACGGCTGAACGGATCAAAATGCCGTCTGAGGTAAACAGTCCTGGGGCCATGGAACATTGTGTTAGATTGGGGTCTTGATCCCCCACAGCGAGGGGAGGTAGATTCGATGCAGCCTTCGCCGAATTACTTTGGCCTCTTGATTATATATTATTTTTGTCTACTGTATATTAGGCCTCCGCTGGCCTTAGTCTATATAGAACTCTTTAACTTTGATGTTTTTAATTTAACTGCTATATTACTGTGCTACAATACAATCACTATGCCCAGGCCTACAGGAGTCAGTTTTTTTTTGTTTTTTTGCTGCCATTATTGCGGTAAAATAAAAGTTGTCAAATTATTTTTGACTGACCAGTTCACGGAGATTCTATGCAGCTGACGAAGATCGTGTGTTTGGAGACTAATGAAAACAGCTGACTAAGTAATATGACGAATGCCGCATCGAATCCCTGCACTGTCCCTTTGCCATGGGGCATCGGGACTTCCGTTTAATACAGTATTCCTTGGGCCTCAAGCGTCTTCAACTCGAATAGGACTTCGATCGAGCCAGCCAGTTTTTGCACAGCGAAGCCGCGTGAAGCCACGTGATAGACTGGCAGACTTACAAACTGACAGACGCCAAGGATCATCGATCGCAATATTCTGCATCTCATGCATTCGATGTGGCCTAAAACGGACGTAATAAAATGTTAAACTGTTAATGTATTCTTGTTAACTAAGGAGTCGTATGGTGTTGTCGGCAGCTTGTGGCTGGTGCCGCGAGTCACGAACCGACCCCAGTCTGTGTACTTCAGCGACTTCGCGCCGTCGACTGACAATGACCAAATCCCAGATCTCGTCAACAGAATCAACGAACACGTCGACTCCGGTCAACTCAAAGGTCTGGCTGGCCATAAACTATGCGCAATAAACTTACTAACTTACGAACGAAATGATGTTTATCTCGACTGAAATTTAATTCCACGCACGAGATGTCCGACAGATTGTTTTCTTTCTGCTTCTTCTTCAGCGGCGAGCGTCCTGGCAAAGCGTGGCCACGATGTGGCTGTCGGTGATACGTTTCTGAGCTCTGCGCCATGCCGTGAGCAGGCCAAAATGCTGCGGTGCGAGGTCAACCAGGGGTGGTTCTTGGTACTGCTCAGTAAACAGTGTCATGGCACTGACACTCGTTCAGTTCACAGCTGTCTTTCTTTCTGTTTTATCATGGGTGACTATGGCATTAGCTAGCCACAGTCAGCGCTGAAGCCGGCTCTAGACCAGTGAGGCACCGAGACTGGCGAGTTCACGGCACAATTGGTTTACATTTCTGTCAGACTGTCAGCGTTTCGCGTGACTGACGACAGAAGAATTCGTGTCTCATCCTCGATAGACCACCTCAGTGGAGTGGACCACCCCGGGGCAGGGCCAGGCACGTGCTATCAGTTAACCTATACCGCTATGGGACCACACGTGTAGTGTGGTAAGACCGTAAGAGTGAAGAAGCGTCACAAGAAATTAATCAGTTAATCAGTCAGCGATGCATAAGCAACGCTGAGCGTGAATGTTACTATTAATTCGTCAACCTCCGACCTCTCGATAGAATCTGATGACGTCTGTCAATATGATGAATATATCCACTGCTGTTATTTGGCGACAAATAAGTGCCCTCTGATTTGGCGGTGACGTGAAGCATCGTAGAACAAAGTTGATGCAGCAGCAATAATAAGCGTTTGAATGCAGAACTAGCGAGGGAAAAGACAGCTAGATGTCATTAGATTGCATTGGGAGGTGGGCGGTTGACGAATTACTTGTAACATTCACGCTATGCGCCAACTAATTAATTAATTTCTCGTGACGCCGTGTTACCCTTACCACACTAGTAGTGTGGTCCAAGTACAGATAAAGACAAATGCAAACAACAGTAGACAAAACAGTTACATAGATACGTAGTAGCCGGTAGGCGACTTGGCTGGAGCCCGGCTAAATTTCACCCGCTGCTCAACAGCTAAAGACGGTTGCTGCATAAGCTGCTAGTAGGCCTACGTTTTCTAACTGTATTTACTAGGGGGCGCCACGGCGTGCGAGACAAGTCAGCAACGCGCCACGGCTGTCACAGCAAACGCTTTGGTTGTAAATGCGAACAGAGTGCGGACGATCGGGCGGACAGACAAATTACTACCCCGTATTGCTGACGTATTACGAGTAGCCTATGACAATATACCGGCGAGTAGAGATTTTCATAGACTATAACTATAGATTAGATGTGTTAGCGTGACACCTGACTACAACGCCAGCTGATAACTACAAGCTGTGCAGTAACTGACTATGCGATGCGGTTCAGCAACAGAAATTTGTAGCTGCGAAGCTGCGGAAAACAGATATATTGAAAAGTAGATAGAGCGGAACAGAATAACTGAGAATAAGGACTGCTTACTGCGCGCGCCAGCCAATATACGTACATTTGTCTGAATCAGGAGGAACTATTGTCAGTACTGTTGACTTGTAGGTCACGTGATCGGCGTGGAGACACTTGACGTGCCGGTACAGAAGGATGGTTGTGTGGACTGTGGTGTGACACGCTGGACAGAGACCAACGTCAGTGATCTGCCCTACGCGTTCGCACTCCGAGTCTTTTACAACGCAGAGATCAACGGACGACTATACGGCTGCGACAAGTGCCATATAGGTCAGTTTGCTTCAAACTTTGTTCGTCTACAACTGGTGCAAGATATGTAAAGTAGTCCATATTTATATGTTTTGTGTTCAATTTCTGTGACAACTTACTGCCGAAGCGAATCCATGCAATCCAACCTAATTCTTTGCAAAGATCGAATTTGCGTCTAACTCTGTTTGAAGCTCTAGGTAACTCTACTTGCACATATAATGCTAGTTTTTCTGCGTTAAACTAAACTTTTTGTTACATTTTGTATTTCATATTAAAATGTCGATCTGAAGTTAAAAAATATATTAGACTCAAGTTACTTAAGTCTTGTCGGCCTAAATTTCTGTTAAATATTATTGTGACTTTTATGCATTACACAGGCCAGTTAATCTGGTATCGATGAACCTGCAGTGTTCCAATTAAGACAATTTTACACAAGCGATTTTCGTTCGCAGGAGTCAAAGATTTCATCCCACAGCGCAAGAACGATAGTTACGAAGGCTTTGAGGATCTGATTAATCGTTGCAATCTCTGGATGAAAGAACGAACAGACATTCTCGTCATCAACATGCAGTCAGTCATTGTGCAGCAGAACGAAGGTAGGCTCCCGTACAAACCCTAGCATGGTATGCCTAGTGTCTCTTATATGGCCTTCTGTCTACATAAAGTTCTTGTGTGTGTGTGTGTAGGCTACTTTGTATGTATTTCACTATGCGGCTACAGCACAAGCTGTCACGGACGGACAGATGCACGCTCGCACACACGCACGCACAGACTGGCACAGCCTGATCGATATATGCGGCTTTTGCCTTTAAGAGCGTATAGCCGCATAAAGAAGAACCTGATTCAAAATTGCAGATGTAGACCTACAGTGTTACAGACAGTACTGTTTCATTATATTAAAAATCGCCAGGTGGCAGCACGATTCCCCTCCTGATGTTGTCTTAACTTTAAGCTGATCTGCGTTTGTACTGTTTCTATAGGTCTAACTTGTAATGAACGTAGAACGTTCAAACAAAATCTACGAATAATTATGACTGTAGTTCGAAGACAACCATGCAGCTATTAGCGTGGTATCAAATGCAATATCGTGATTTTCACCAGTTTGAAATTTCGCTGCAGTAGAAGTCGCGGTGTGCAGTGTGTACTTCTTCAACAAGTTCCTTAGCTTTCCGTCTATTAGTATACCCAGTAAATTTTTCCGACCGTAATACCAGTTATTTCTAATCGTAAATAATATCAGTTATCGGCTGTGTATATGTTTAAACTTCAGACGAGAGCATGGAGACCGGCGCTTGCTGTTATTACACTCAGCCGGGCACCGACGGAACACGTCACGTCGACATGTTCAGAATCCTACGCGTTGTCTACTCCAAGCCGATCGGCAAGCTTTTAGTCAGTTTGCCTATAGTTCACCCGGTCTCTTACGAGACGTTTAGCCCTCAGCATGTCCGGGTAAAGGAGCTCGGAGTCAGCTTCAAGGAACGTCTGGAGAAAATGAAAGAGACGTTTGACAAAGTTACCGCATTTCTACAGACCATCGGTACCGTACGATCATCTGATGCTTCTCTGTATCGACAGTGTGCGATTAAAAATTAATCAACTTCAAAAATTGTGATTTTAGGCTGCATCGAATGCAGGACATGCATCGTGCGGCCTATTGCGACCGATGATCCTGCAACGTGGCGTGTCTGTCTGTCACGCAGCTTGGCTGTACAAAAACAACTGAATGGATCGCGGTCCTGTCAAAATCTTGGCCTTTTGGGACACCACATACTGCTACAAAGTGGTCATAAGAAGTAGTTGCATGAAGCGCAGCTGAACTGATGTATGCCATTGACATCTGATGATGCAATGCGTCGTTCCGGTTTGCGGTCAACTCGTCCTCAAGGCTAACCTAACCCTGACCCTAATCCCAAACCCTAACCCTAAACCCAACCCTAATCCTAACCCTAACACTATCCCTAACCAAAACCTAAACCATAGCGAGTTGACTTAGGGTCGAGTTGACTGCCACTCGTCGTTTCATATGCGCTGCGCGATGCGATGCGATGCGTTGCGAGTAATTTTCGCTCGATTGTTAACATCTTCAGTTGTTGCATGTGACTGCAGCGTCGGATATACTCTGTGTTGAGACGGTCGTCAACCCACTACAGCTGTATCACGACATCAGCGACACTCCTGCATCACTCGACGAGATCAAACTTCTGCTTACTATCAGGTCTGAATATCTTCACAGAGAGTACCTTAGCCATACTATTACGCTGCATCGAATGTATGAGATGCTGACTATTCTTACCGATGTTCACAGCGTCTGTCTGTCAGTCTGTCTGTCTGTCACGCGGCTTAGATCGTGTTTTGTTGGCATAGTTTTACGTGCATGTGTGGCAGATGTTAATTTATGATGCTAAATCTTTGCGAGGATTAAATCTCGATTTTTTATGAATAAATATTTAACAACTCTCATTTTAGTTGCATTTTCCGACCTCTACAAATATGCAAATGAGTACTTCCGTTACTTGCATTTTCCGATTCATGCAAATGTGCAAATTTTACTTGCATTTTTTACTTGCATTTTCCGAACACTTTACTTACATTTTTCATTACTTGCATTTTCATGCTTTCTCACCCCGCACACACTGCACGCTCCCCGAATTGAGCCGCGTGACAGACACGACTGACAGACCTACGTACAGACGTCACACTGCGATCATCGGTAACAATAGTCTGCATTTCATGCATTCGATGCAGCCTAAAAAGCAAAAATGTCAAAATTTTGCATATCCAGCATAACACGTTGCAACGCGGCACTATAGACTGCATGTTGAATAACACGCAAAATGCAACACATGGCCACAGCGAATCTACTATACTGGTTTTTCTATGGCTATTTTCCCTTTTTATCGTTGTCATCAGCATTACCAATGTTGTCAGTTATTTTAGCGAAATGTGTTGAAAACTACAAACTAGCAGTGCGTAAAATCTGAAAGTTATGTTCTAAAAAAAATTGTGTACAAAAATTTTTGTTGAAATTTCTTTCTTTGGTGTAACAAAAGTCCTTGTGCTTTTATTATCAATGCTGTACTGTTTTATTGCATAAAAGTTGTGGTGTACGATACACCACGCCAAAATGTAAATCTTTTAGTAGTAGCCACTGTCCTGTTGTTTGTAGATTGTACCTATCACAAAGCAAGTCCGGGCAGCAGCGTCCGGGTAACAAGTGGTCGTCGATTGGCTCAAGCCGCGACGCGGGTGGTCGTGAGAGTAGTGTAGACAACGAGCACCCGGGACCGATATTTCTGCGCCACATCGTAACGAGGCGCTTCAAGTACCGCTGGCTGACGTTGGCTATTACGTCTATCACTTGTATGAGCATCATCGTCATCGTCAGCATCGTGTACAGCAACAAATAGTGCTCCGTCGACTGGGCCCACGTGAACAGCGACTGTCACTACTGTACCATCCTTGACCGTCGCCTAAAACTGTTTGTCGAGCACTCGAGCTGACTCGTCATAAGACCATGTCCGCGCTCTTTAACCGCCATCTGTCGGTTGCCAAAGGATTAGCGAGGTCTGAGCGGTCGTCATCGCTAATTCTGGCTACGGACGATCGAGGGAGATCTCGGAGTTCAGAAGTTGGTCTTCCGTTGGCCTCGAGACTTGCGCAGAAACTTTCTGGCTGGCGCCGTGTTGTGAAAACGGCCACGTTACAAGAGGAGTTTGTTATCTGGTGATGTTGAGTGACGAACCATAACCGATACTGCCGTTAGTGTGTATCTGTCTTCACAGTAGACTACCTATACATATACCGAGTGTGTATATAGCTGCGGTTTGGCGTTCAAGTGACGGTTACACTTGCAACGTTGCGTTCGTTGACTCGACCGTCGCGGCAACGACTCTAGGCCTATACGCTGCCGACATTATTTCGTCCACACGACAGACTGACTTGTGTTTATTGTCAAGGGCATCAGTTTCATTTTAGCGCACTTTGTACTTCTCTAACATTGCCTGTAAACACTGAGTGAGTGAGTGAGTGAGTAGATTTGTATAGCGCATAAACGTTAAGAACCCTTAATGCGCGGGTACACGGTTTACCCACCCGTGTTCACGGGCCGCCACAATATGGGGCCAGCTATAGTAATGGTCTGTGTTGTCTGTCTGCCCGTCCGTCTGTCACACGCGAATATCCAGGTGCGCGCTCTGCGATAAAGCATTCTCACGGCGATGGCTGCTGCAAGGCCACCTCCGTACACATAATGGCGAGAAACTCTTCTCTTGTTCGCTGTGCCACCGCACGTTCGCTGACCGGTCCAACCTATGAGCACATCTACAGGACCACGCCTCTGTCAAGATCTTCGCCTGTTCGTACTGCATACCAAGACGTTCTCGCGTGTGTCGCTACTCGTCAAACACGTCAGCGGTAGGGCGTGTCGTCGACAACCGAGTGCAAACCAATGTCGACAGAGCACCAGATAGATTATAATGCTTCCATCTGGCAATTGACGTTTTTCTTATGACGTATCAGCAACAGCAGCGCGTAAAATGCAAAACCTGGTTTGAAATATAATGTATTATACAGATTTTCTGTCACATTATATAAATACACAAAATTCGACATGCAGGCGTGTCACATTTAGTCAGTAGTGCTGACCCCGCGCGTGTACATTTAGTCAGTCGCCATTTCTCGCACCTGGTCTTGGACTTTTCCCATGCTGATTTGCATTCTAACCTTCTTTTTTCCTCTGAGATTCTCAGTTTTGTTGCTCCTATGACCTCGACCGTAAACCCACGACCTTGCTACTCAAGATGTGTGCATACATACCCTAACAGCAGTTTCTATGTCAATACGTTCAAAGGTTACAGTTCGAGTAGACGCAGGCCTACACAGAGAGAGCAATGTGACTGAGGATATTACTATTCGGCGTATGCGTATGATGGTAATAAACTGAAAGAGAAAAGCATTAGAAATCCGAATAAAAACGGTTAGGGGAAATATATGCAGGCTGCGTCAGTAGGCTGCACCAGTAGCAGAGGCTACGGTAGGTCTGAGCTGAGAAGCGTCTAAGATCAAAATGATCACATCACATCACTGCTGAAGAAGTCAATCAAATCAGACATGCGAATCGGCGACGGATGATCGCGAACAGTCGACGCTGTCAGTTAAGACGTGCTGCTGTAATCCAGCGTCCAAATTATCGATTTGTTCGGCCGCTGTAGGACTACTCACGTTTATGCTTGGGTATCACAAGACGCTTTCTGGTGCAGCAACCAGCCGACCGTGACCAGAGCCGACAGCAGTCGTCGTTGTTTCACCTTTGCCTGAGAAGACCAACCCAGACGCATCGCAATCCGAAGTAACTTTCGACACTCTCGCATCAGCTGGGTGCAATGCCCTTCCCATCCCGGCGCTTCGCTATTAAGGGACTATTTTGACTGGGTCTGCGCAGTCCCCCAAAGAAAAGATGTACGCTACCCGCCAGAGTGCGCGATGATTTTGATAAGCAGTAGCAAGCATGCGGCGATCAAGCGTGCTCGGCCTACTGACAGCTGTTCTGGCAGAAGTGGCGGCAAACGGCTACGTATTGGTCTACATAACGTGCGTCTTGCGCCCGGTAGCCTTACGTATACGGTAGCTCCACCGTAACTCGGTATTGATGCACTGTAACTATTACCAGTCTGCGTCGAATGCATGACACGCGGATTATTGCGACCCGATGTTCCCGTAGCGTGGAGTGTCTGTCAGTCTCTGTCACGCGTCAGCGCCCTGCAAAAGCCGCTGAACGGATCGAGGTCCTGTTTGGCGTAGACTCCTTGTGGCCAGAGAAACATCATATTAGACAGGGTCCCGATCTTCCCACGCATTCGATGCGGCCTTTACACCAAATTACTGTGACCACCTGTCAGTCGTTGTAATCAAGAAATAACACTATGGATCAGACATAGGCCTACCATTTACTTCTGTAAAATCAGCAAAACATGATTTACAAAACATAAATATTAACAAACTCAACAGATAATAAACGAAACTGTAACATCAGACACAAAACGGCTAGTGTATAAATGAGGCAAGGAAATAACTTTTTCACAGACACTGTAAAACGGTTCAGTTTCATGTATACTAGTAACAACAAATTTTAGTTTAAAATTTCGAGGCGACAAATCAAATAAGCAAATGTTGACAGCATTCCAGAAAAGTATAAAAATAAGTTAATCTTTTGTATTTTACCTACATAACTAAAACAATTTTCTAGATACAGGGTTCGCACAGACATTAAAACATTGTTTTCCAGGACTTGCAAAGACCAAATTCCAGGGTTTTCCGAGACTCAAAAAACTCGTTATCAAGAACTTTCCAGGATACAGTCTATTCACCAACGTGGTTGCATGAGGTCACAAACTGCACATACCAAATCAGTTTTTGATGTAACTGCATTACAGTAAACAAGCCCAAATGCAATATCTGTGGTTGTATTAATGTACTCCAATGAACTCAGGACCACTACTTTAGAATTCCAAAACTTTTCCAGGACCTATGCCTTTTTCCAGGACTTTCCAGGCCTGGAAATCTCAACATTTTAATTTCAGGAATTTCCAGGGTCTGTACGAACCCTGTACATATTTTCCACCAAACAGTGAAAAATTGTTGAAAAGAAACTGTTATGAATTGTACTGCCAGAGTTCCCCTCTTCCCAAACAACTAACTTACTGTTACCTCTGACAAGAAATTGACATCTTTGTAATGGTTTGTTGGTTAATTATCTGTCAGGAGATGAATTTTTATATAATTTCATAGGCATATACGTGTTGGGACAATAACAACATGCCAAAGTTCAATAATGATCTGGATCTGAATACAGGAAGTTACTTTCACTTTCTTGAACATTGCAAAGGAGATGGCATTTATATAGCTTAGTTATCCCGCTACATCACTGGCATCAACAAGAAATACCGATACAAAATAACTCTTGCCACTATTTCTCAAAATAAAAATTTGTGTAAAACAGAAAGTGTAATTAATTTCAAACATTCAAGAAGAGAATGATGAATGCTTAACAAGCTCGCAGCGAACACTGTACACACAGGCAACAATATCTGCAGTGAAGACATCACTTGGACTTGACGTATACATCAGCTTCAAAACAACCGTCAACAAACACAAACTGGCAATGACGAGCTACATAACTCAGCAACAGTCAGTCGACATTAGCTGAAACTAACATCTCGATGACAGTCGACAACAGACTACATGCCACAGCCATAAAAAATGACAGATTCAGATTTTCAAGCTAGCAAAATATGACAAAAAAGTGATAAAAGAAAGATTAACGATGGGGAATGAATCATCTAAGATGGACCACCGTGAGGCCAGCATCACAGCGTTGTGTTGTCATGCCCTTCTCCAGTAGCTCCCACGACTCAGTGTGCTGGTTGTAGACTTCAATACAGCTCAACAATGCATTACCGTCGTACCTGCCGACAAAACCACAACATGCAATCATTCTGAGGCCAGCCTAGCCTAACTTAGGCAGATATATCTTACAAGTAACTTGAGTATAAGTAAGAAAGTCTTCAAAGACTGCTGAAGCTGCATTTTGTTTAACAGTAAGACAGCGTTCCTAACACTCTCACACCTAACTGACCATCTTAAAGCACTGATGTTAATCATTTATTCACAATCAGGCAGGAAACAGGTGCGGCTCCTACGGCTGCATGGTACACCACAGTGCATAGAATTTGCAAAACAAATAGGTGTATAAAATTATGCACAAACCCAGCAACAACGTAAAGTTTTCCCTTCAAGACACAGGCGCCGACATAGCAGCGTGGAATGTTCATGTTATTGACAATAGACCAGTGACCAGTACAGACGTTGTAACTCTCGACCGACACCAGGTGGTTTGCTCCATCATAACCACCGCATACGAAGATCGTGTCTGTAATAACTGCAACCCCGGCACCTGTTGCAGTCCAAAAGCAGCATTACGGAGAAGTAATATAAACATAGTAATGTATGTTTTTTTTCTGGAGTCAAATATCAAAAAACAGACAGCAAATTCTTCCATAACTTTGCAGCATAGGAGAGGACTATGTACTTGTATCCTTCTTCTTCCTCTCAATAAGGTGTGTCAATATTTTTGCATCTGCACCTGTAAAGACACAATATGTAACCCGGTTGTGATGTCTGTCCTTCCGTCTGTCTGTAATAAGCCATGCCCCCTGACGTCACAAGCTATTATTAGCTCGGGCCACGCCTCCTCCACGCTATTATTAGCTCAGACCAAGCGAACACAAAGCTTCCCGGTGACTGGCATCTAGTTTCTAGAAGCTAGCTAGCACATTGCCCTCTTTATATTCCTTCATCTGACACCACGCAACACAATCAAAGCATCTCAGTTGTAATCAATAAATCAATCAATGAAGCAGAGATTTTCAACGTGGCCTGATAATGAAACATATACTTCCAGGTACACTAAATGAGGTCACAGTAGGATGACTAAGAAAGTGCATTTTCAGTATATGGTAAAAGTTTGCTGAGATGGAAAAGAGATGATGTCATCACGTAGACCATTCCAGATTCGTGTAGTGGCAGGTAAAAAAGCTTAGCTACCAACAGTCAAAAGTTTGACAAGCTACAACTCTGGATTGACCAACTAACTAACTAAGGTGGCCGCAGCCGAGCGCTAGTACAGATCATCCAATCGCCTCGATCTTCCATATACATCCTCAGCTTCTCGATGTTCTCAAGTCCGGCATCCTTCTTCAGGGTGTCCAGGAAGGTTCCTTGTGCTAAGAGATGTTGTGCTTGATCCATTTCGTTACTCAGCAAGCATACATCATCTGCAAAGTCGAGATCAGTTAAGGCGACTGTTGGTGTTCTTCTGGATCTCTTTGGTGTGATGGTGAAACCAAGCTCTGGATTGATCAACGAGAATTAACTGTAATATACAATATCACAGTCATAATGCACCAGAGTACCAGACAAAGACAAAGGATACCGGATCTTCTTGTCGACATGGAAGCAACAAGTGTCCATTGTCCTGAGATGGGATCATAACGCTCCGCCGAGTTGAGCAGGTTTAGTCCATCGTAGCCACCAATGCAATACAGCATGTCATTGGCTACGACGAGGCCGGCACCTTCACGTCCAGTACTCATACTTGTCAGCATCGCCCACTGGTCAATTGTGGGGTCATACCGTTCCATGCTGGTGTGTCGAACTGAGCCGTCAAACCCTCCGCAAACATAGATGAGGTCTGCAATAAATTATGTTGTATTAAAGCACACTGGAGATAAAAAAAGCTACAGAGGAGGACGGCAACCAATGAATAACTGGAAAAACTGAGAAAAAATGTGAATGGCGAACTTCAGGTACAGCTGGAGGTGGCAGCGTGAGTCAGTGAGTGAGTGAGCAGAGGTTAACACAAAGAATTGCAATTCATATATTCAAAATATTCTGTTTATGTGCAACAGCTCCAGCAGACACTGAAGTAGTTCCGAGGGCAAAATGCAACAAACCTATGAACTCTTGATTGCTTTTAAACATAAGCTTTGTTAAATAAGCAACACGACAGGACATGATAAAATACATTAATGCACAGTGGTAGCTGGCTTAGTTCACAACACAGAAATGTCACACTAACTGTTGCTGGAATTGCGAAAAAATATTAGAATTAATATACATTCGACTTACGTTACTGACAATAAAAGTATGCATCTCTGCTAAATCACAACAGTACAATAGCCAGACATACCCTGATAGGTGCAGGCACCAGCCAGTCCTCGGCGGTGATGCATCGGAGCGACTGGCTGCCACTGAGCCTCGCTGTCTCCGAGATCCAGACAGTCAACTGCACTCAACCGCGCTGTGCCATTATAGCCGCCAATCACATACACTCGATTCTTTATTGACGCAGATGCCACATACCGACGCTTTACTGGAATTCTCTGCAATTGTATTAACAGTAATAGTACTTTTCTTTCTTTGATACACTCCATATTCAAGCATTATACAGGCTTAGAGCCAGCCTCAGCACCGACTGTGGCTGATTTAGCCAAACAAAACTTCACGTGCCAATTAGATTAACAGAATTCTGATGAGAGACGAAGAGATTAACTAATGCTCTGGGAAACTTCACGTGTGTTAGATTATTATCTTACCAGTTCAATAAGGTCATCATTGAAAATCCTTTGATGTCAGTATAATTATAATTAAAGTAAAATCTGAGACTCATCCTGCAAATCATAAGAACAAAACACTGAAACATATGCAGTCAAGTAAACAGACCGGTAGTGGCTGCCATTCTTGTGTCTTGGGGTCAAACTTTTCAACAGTATCGACAGGCATCTGCTGATTGCCAAAGCCACCAAGAACCACGAGGATATCATTGCAACCTGTTATGCATTACATATCAGTTGATATATCTGCTCACATGTTGGCCACTTTCCTTAATATTAGCACACTGATATCAATAATAATAAATAATACTTCCTAAATAATCTGTTATGTTCTTGTTTTTGCTGACACAGCACTATCCTAGCAAAGCTATCTAATGCTCATTAGCATCATCTACTGTCTATATTTTGCTAGAAACAAAAAACTATAACAAGGACGGCTAGTTTCAAATAAAATGCCAAAATGCATTTTCACAAACGATAAATGCATGCAGTTTAGCTTGCCTGTTCTAACGCGAGTGCTGTCAGACTGCATCACTGGCCGCAAGTCAGGACGCAAGTGGTACTTCTTGGCAGCATCAACCAGATCTCGACACGGCATGCTTTTCCGCACCAACGGCTTATGCACAGAGTCAACGGCATGCACAAAAAAAATCAACAAGAGGCCAAAGTAATTTGGCAAAAGCTGCACCGAATGACCCCACACAGTGAAGCCGAGTCTCAAGTCGGCTTCACTGTGTGGGGTCATTAAAGTGCATTCGTGTCAGACAGACAGACACTGCGCACATCAGTAACAACAGGCTGCATCTCATGCACTCGATTCAGCCCAAAAGCAGTATACAAACACTTGTTATAACACTAACATGGCGACTGATGAGCATAAAGCAGTTACAAGTTTTGCCAAATACAGCACCAATACATAGCTTACATAACAAGTATCTAGACATAGTTCATTGAGCAATTACAGATCAAGTGAGTGAGTGAGTGAGCAGAGGTTTAACGTCCCACTCGACACTTTATAGGTCATTTCAGGGACGATTTTTACAGGCCAGATGACCCAACCAACAGCGTCAAAGCACTGAAGGAAGCCAGTT
>Ga0126335_1001045_pt1 | contig 14820 bp, 9 predicted proteins | sample OlaspJWI45metaG_FD_108409 | JGI IMG/M metagenome (GOLD analysis project Ga0126335, IMG submission 108409) | Marine gutless worms symbiont microbial communities from Oahu, Hawaii - Olavius sp. 1 OAHU.JWI-45 metaG | ecosystem: Host-associated > Annelida > Digestive system > Unclassified | place... | reverse complement strand
GTCTAATATCTGAAACTTGAAACTGGAAATTTGAAATTGGGGAAAGAAATTCTATCTTTTTTAGTTTATCTGTCAGCTACGGGCCATCAGTAGTGAACTCTCGCCATTGGCTCATCATACATACTCAAACTAGGCTGATGGCTTATAACAGGCAGGATTTCCCCGCCCTCGGCGGGAGGGGATTAAGGGGAGGGGGAAAAGCTTTAGAGCGTTTGGATCAGGTAACAATAGACGGTATCGACAATCCACACAAAACTCGAAAATTTCCCATATCGGAACTTTATTCTGACAAACGCTCTACTCATCCAGTAATAAGTAAAAGGCTGCTTTGGCAGACATTTTGGCTGTTAGCGAAATAGGGTGGTGTCCTTTATGACCGGATGAAGGGAAAGGAAAATCCAGGTTGTAAACGACACACACGGCGCGGGATTGGAACATCGGCGCAGGCACGGCCCACCCTGAGAGTACCGGTGCAAGACGTATGCGATAAGATTTCGTTCAAGAAAGAACTTTGATAAATCACTGAAAACTGCATCTGTTTTGGAAGAGGATGAAATGTCAAAAATACTGGTGCTGAAAGAATTTTAAAAAAGGGGCCAAGTCTGATCGTGGCCCCTTTCTCAGTTGCGATGCACACTTTCTATTTCGGGTATCAGAGACCCGGACTCCTTTCTTCCGGTCGCCCGGACATTTATTTGCCGGCATCCGGTTTCGCGAATCCGGTCACCCGGTCTCCCAGTCTCCCCGTCTCCCCGACCCCCGGTCCCCGGTACCCCCGTCTCATTTACTCCGGTTCGGAAACACCCGGGTGATAGACCATCGTCACCTTGAAGTAATACGGCGCGGTATAGCCCCAGTCGTCATCCGGACGCGGGTTGGCGGCCTCGCTGCCGGGCAGCCGGACATAGTCAAAATCGCTGACCGCAAAATAGAACGTGTCCTTCCAGCGGTCGCCCACCCACAGATCATCGCTGTAAGCCCGGGTATCGATGTTGATCGCGCTGTTGTCGACCGGATCCTGGTCGCCGACGCAGCCGATATAGCCATCTTTGTCGGTGGGTCGATCCACCAGCAGTTTGTTGTTGTTCGGATCGTGGTAGTATTTCCAGATTACCTCGACGTTTGCATCCGCTCCGGTCACCAGCTGGACATCGATGTCATAATACCATTTATCGTCCGGAAAGTCGGGATCCAGGGTCTGCATGGCAATCTGGAACCAGTCCTGATCGCCCTGATAATCTACGTAACCGGCTATCCATGGGAACTCGATGGTAGTGGTTCCATCGGGATTGGGTGTTTGAGTGATTGCGCCGCCGCTGCCCGTGCGATAATCGAGCAGGGTGGTGTTGGCCGGATAGGTTTCCTGTACCAGCGAGGTCGCCTCCAGTTCCACCTCAACGGCCTGGGCATCGAGGCGCTCACCGATTTCATCAAAGTAGACCGGGCTTGTCGCCGGGCCGGCGGGAACGCTCGATGGAACATCGACCACATTCGCCTGCAGGGTGTAGGGCACATCGTCGCCTTCATTGCCCTGGTAATCGCAAATTTTGATCAGGTATGCGGCACTGCTCGGCACGGTGGCGCTTTGCGGCACCCATACACTGGTTTTCAATTCGGTGGCGCCGTCGGCGCCGTCCGGATCGTGGGCCGTCTTGATCACCCCGTCACGCATCAGGCTCAGGTAATGCTCAACGTTTGAAGCGCCCGCCGTTTCCATAAAGACTTCCAGTATCTTGGGCGTACTGGTGTCGACCTCGATGCGGTACCAGTCCGAATCGCCGCGGTAACTGACTTTGCCGGTTACCGCGACACCGGAGGTCAGGCTATCGGCCGTATTGGCGTCATCATTGCCATCTGTCGCGGTCTCGGGCGGATCGTCGATATCGGCCACGGTTACAGACACCTCATAGGGTGCCTGCACCATGCGATCGGCCTGGTCGGCGGCTTTGACCACCAGCGCGTGATCCCCCGGGCCGGCCAGTACCTGGGTCCGGTAGGCTGATGAGCCGCTGTTAAAGTCATGGCTGAACAGCGTGGTGCCCTGCCCGTCCTGCAGGCTGAGCCGATATTTAAAAGCAACCCCCTGGGCAACATTGTCGTCAAATTCAACATTGAGGACCTTCAGCCCCGTTGTGCCCTGACTGCCGATGGGCAGCGCGTACCAGTCCTGGTCACCGGCATAGGACAGGGCACCGGTGGCCGAATAGATCTGGTTGCCGGCATCAAATTGCATGGCCGCAGCATCGGCGGCGCTGTCGTTGGTCAACACTTCGTCAACGGCAACCGTCTCGACACAGATGCTGTAGCTGGAGGCCGAATCAAAGTCATCCTGTCCCTGGTCTTTGACCAGGACATAGTGCGGACCGGCTTCCAGGTAGGACAGTATTTGAAATTCACGGCTCTGTCCGCCGTTGACCAAATCGATGCGCTGCCCGTCACTGTCATACAGTTCCGCCACCAGGCGCACATTGGTTCCGCCGGCAAATGGCGTAAATCCGAACTTTACGGAATGGATGCCGTTTGCGGCCGCATCGAACTGGAAACAGTCCACATCGCCCACCGAACCGATGGTTTCAGTGAGACATGCAGACGGATCATCGACCGCCATCGGTTCGGCCTGCGCAAAACTCTCGTTGCCTTCGGCCGGTTCTTCAAAATCGATGGTCAGGCGGTATTTTTCATGGGAGGCATCGTCATCCTTTAAATCGCGCACGGCGATATAAATATCTTTGGGTCGGTCGATATAAATGTGGGACGTAATACCGGCCGGCAGCTGGCTGTTTTCTGGGGCATGGTCGGCATACAGCCGAATCCGCTCTCCGTTTGCATTTTCCTCGTAAACGGTAATCAGAAAATCCACTTCGGGCCGCATGCTTTCACCATTGCAGGTGACCCGCAGCAGGCTGTTTGCTTCCACCACCCGATAGTGATACCAGTCCACTTCGCCAACCTTGGCAATATTGCCCGAAACCGTGCGATTCGGAGCAAGTTCGGTTGTCTTTGAACCATCATCGGAATCCGATCCGCCGATACAGGCACCCAGCAAAAGTAAACAAATCAATATCAATGCTGACAGTTTCATGTCCGTCTCCTTCCGATTCTATTGCAAAAGCTGAAAATCAGCCGGTGTCAGGGTGATGTGTCTGTGGTCCGAAGTGTTCAGAATGACCTCGGCCATCCGAAACAACGGCATTGCCTCCGGATTGTCTTCCGGCACCTGGGCTACAAATAAACGGATGCGATTGTCGCCATCGTAAAGGTGACCCAGGGTCGCCATCATATGTATATTGGATATGGTGAAATCGTACTGCCGGACATAGCTCAGCCCGGCGCCTTCACCGGATTCGATCGGAACCAGGCCCATGTCCCTGACGTCGTAGAGATAACTGTAGCGCTGCCTGACTTTGGGATCGTTGGTGGTCACGTTGGTGTGGCGCTGCACTTCCATCCAGTCCTGGGTACCGTCAAAATCGCTGTCGTTGGTGTTCTGGATTTCGAGCGGATTGGTGCCCATTACAAACTCGACGCCGTCGGGAATACCGTCCCGGTCGGTATCGGGGATATAACGGTTGGTGCCTTTGACATATTCTTCGCAATCGGTCAGACCGTCATCATCGGTATCCGGCCAGAAACCGTCCGGATGAATGTCGCAGGGACTGTCCACGGCCAGCGGATCCAGTTCGTGACCGGGCGAGCTGACCTTGATTTCGAAAAAGTCGCTCAGGCCATCGGCATCGGTGTCGGTCAGCAGCGGATCGGTGTTATAAATCGCTTCTTCGTCGTCGATCAGTCCGTCGCCGTCACTATCCAGGTAAAGGATCTCGTGACCGGGCTGGCAGTTGTAATTGTAGGCCAGAAGATATTTGATCTTGTATTCCACTGTCAGACGCATATCCACGATGTTGATAAAGTCGATCGCCTCGGCGGACTGGAATTCCCGGAACTGTCCGTTACCGCGGCTGGCCATCCCCTGCAGCGTGTTTTCGGCAATCTGGCGGGCCTGGTCACCCTGGGAGCCGGGCGGAAACATGCCCAGCAGTAAAAAGGTGTGAAAATTGAAAGATCCCACACCAGCCTCGGTGGCCAGTTCAAAGGTTTCTTCCACCCGGTTCCAGATTTCCGAGTCCGATTGCCGGCCCCCCTGGACATTGGACATGCCGTCGCTCAGAAACACCACGATGTATTTTGAGCGAATCACGTTCTCCTCGTTGTCGATGTTGAGGATATCGCGCTGGACGTCCGAATAGACAGCATCCAGGGTGCCCAGGTAATCGGTCATGGTGTCGTTGTAGGCGGCGTCCAGAACGTAGTTCAGCTCGTTGGGGTCCTTGGTAAAACCGGGATACCCGTCCGAGTTGCGGGTCCGCAGATAGACATCGTTGTTCCACAGCATGATCTCGAACGATACATTCTCGTTGGTGTTGTACTGGTCGATAAAATTGCGCACCGCATCGATTCGCAGAAAATGTGGATCCGATCCGAGCTGCTGCCCCTCGATTTCATCGCCCATGCTCAGCGAGCAGTCGATGGCAAACAGAACCTTGACCGGAAAGCTGATTTCATCCGGACTTTCGGTTAAAAAGGTGCCGCTCAGGGTCATGGGTCCGCTGTTGACGATCTTTTCCAGAGGCGGACCTTCGGCACATCCGCCGGCGGCCATCAGCACCAGAAAGCACAGTCCCAATAATCTTGCCGGGCTAGACATCGCACGCGTCTCCTTTTCCGTTCTGATCGGTATCGATCTGATCCGAATTGGTATCCCGGGGGCAATTGTCACAGGCATCACCGATGCCGTCGCCGTCGGAATCATTGTTTTCGTGGGTGTGACAGCGGGGACACAGGTCCGGATAGTTGCTGCCCACATCGAGGAATCCATCGTTGTCCCAGTCCGCATCGCAGGCATCGCCGGCGGTGTCGCCAACCATGTAAAAATCGCTGTTCTCCTGCCCCGGGTTGTAGACTTTGCTGCAGTTGTCGATGGCATCCGGAACTCCGTCGTTGTCGTCATCGTCGTCGCAAAGATCCCCGATCCCGTCGCTGTCATAATCCTGCTGGTCGGGGTTGGAAACCCGGGGGCAATTGTCGCCCGCGTTGGCGATGGTGTCGCCGTCAATATCCGCATCGCAAACATCACCGGCCCCGTCTTTATCCAGGTCCTCCTGGTTGTTGTTGGCCAGGCCGGGGCAGTTGTCACAGGCATCCCCGAAATCGTCGCCGTCGCCGTTTTCACTCTGGTCATTGGGCGTAAACGGGCAATTGTCACGCGTATCCACCATGCCGTCGACGTCGATGTCTTCATCCAGTGATACCAGCGGTCCCAGATCCCAGAAAACCACGATCAGAATACCGCCGCCGCCACCGCCGCCGCCACCACCTGAAGGCGGGGCCCCGCACTGGTTCTCGCCGCACTCGTCAAACCATTCGTTGGGATCAAAATCGGCGCAAACCGGGCCGGTAAAAAGAAAAGTGGCGAGCATTACCGCACCGAATATTGTCATCAGCTTCCTTTTCATCTGTCACCTCCTCCTCGACTAAGTTGAGCCGCATGAAAAAGTTGAGCCGGTTGAGCCCGTTGAGACCGTTATCTTTCAATCAACGGTTAATTTCTTCAACACAGCTCTGAGTACCAACTCTGGCTTTCCTAAATCGCCCCAACCAATCAGTCTGTCCTCCTTAACTTAACTCAGTGGTCGGGGAGTTTTTTAAGCAATGATAGAACCTGTGAGAATTTAGATCATCCGGATCAGACGCTCCTGGATTCCTGCCTCCGCAGGAATGACGGGCCTTCTATCCGAAAACTCCCCGACTGCTCAACTTAACGATCTCCTCTTCTCTTCCTGTTTTACTGGCTCAAACCCACTGCAGCGGGACGACACGTCTGTTTTTATAAACTTGATGCGTGCCGCTGGCTTAACTGGCTCAACTGGCCCAACTGTTTACTTCGGCTCAACTATTTCTTCTATAAAGCAGTATTTCCTTCTGCGTATCGGAATACGTGCAGATATAGGCCCGGTTGTCGGCATCGTACCAGAGGCTGTTGTACAGGCCGATGTTGCCGTACGAGGCCACCTGGGCGGTTTCCCAGACGTTGCCGTTGAATTCGGCCAGCTTCAGGTTCTGCAGGGAATAGCCCGTGTGACTTTTGATCTCGTAGTAGGCGATACCCGGTTGACCGTCGGCATTAAACGCCAGGCTGCTGTAGCTGCCGCAGGAGACTTTGTTGTCGATCATGCGCACCTGCCAGGCGTTGTTTTTGAACCAGGCGAACTTTAGAAAATAGACGAAGGCAACACCGTTGAATTCTTTGACGGCGTAGGCCACGGCCAGGCTGCCGTCCACCGGCGAGCGCGCCGCACTGATGGCCACGACTTCACAATCTTCTTCCACCCAGTCCAGCTGCCAGGAACCGTCCGGGTTGCGCCTGGCCGCCCGCAAGCCGAAAACCTGATCGAATTCGGTCTTAACGCCATAAAACACCACCGGATTTTCGTTGCCGTCCAGCACGATCCGGCAGTGGTACCCGACACTGTTCTGAATGCCGGTCCCAAAATCCGGATACAGGTTGCCTTCCACCTGTTCTTCGGTGATCGCAGTGCTGCCCAGCTGGCTGCGCGCCCTTTTGACATATTTCACATCGGGATAATTATGGTTCATGGCATCGCAGCCTTCGTAGAAAAACTGGTAGCACAGGTGGATATCGCCGGCAGAATCGACGGCCAGATCGACATTGGAACCGGCCAGTCCATCGGTCAGCACGGGGTTGCGTTCCACAAAACCCATGGCACCCAGTGACTCGGACCAGTTTGCACTATCCTTCAAGCTGATCATCACGTCCGACTGATCGTCACCGCCGCATTCGCGCACGTTGCCGCCCTGATAGGCCACCACCGGCGTGCCGCTGCCGTCAAGGGCCAGTTCGAGAGCGAGGTTGTTGTCGATCTCGACGATCATGTCCGGTCCCTGCAACAGCTCCAGCCGGCCGTCGGACATGTCCCAGATCTGGTGCTCCAGGGCGTAAGGATAGCCGCTGGTGCCGCTGTTATTGAAATGGACCGTGTGCAGCCGGCCGTCCGCTGCCGGCAGGGCCTTGACGCCGATGCTGAGCAGACCCGACACTTCGATGCGCGTCATCGGTTCCTGTCGCCAGGGAGACGGCGGGGGCGGCGGATCACCCGGCGGTGCATCGGTTTCGCCGCTGATGCAGCCGGCAACCAGAAAAAGGCTGAACACCATCACTGCCAGCAGCCGGTAAAGGCTGGTTCTATTTTTTTGTAATTTTACGGTTGGCATAAAACAGATCTCCTGCCCGCGGATGAATCATCCTTCCGGTTTTTTCGGGTGATTTAAGTTTACGCATGGCGCCATAAAGCTTTTGGGCCTTTTCGGTATGACCGTAGTATTGATACAGTCCGGCCAGGTTGACCCGGGCGGCCACATTTTTTGAATCCCGTTTGATGGCTTGCTTGAAGGCATCTTTGGCCAGCTCGTCTTCGCCCACGTACAGCCACGATATCCCCAGGGCGTTGTACATCCGGGCGGCCGCATTTTTCTGTTGGCTGGTTTCCTTGGCCAGGGCGTTCTGGGCAATCATGGCCGCGTGCCGATAGTCGTTTTTTTGCAGATAGCCGTCTGCCAGGGCCAGCGCCCGGAACAGGTCGTCGGGTTGGTCGATCACCTGGCCATGCAGTTTTTTCAGCTTCGGATCCTTGAGGCTTTCAGCACCGATAGCGGCAATCCGGTTCTTGCCGCCGAAGCTTTCGACGTGCCGGTCCGGATTGGAAGGTGCGCCGGCAGTGCTGAAATAGCCCGTTAACTGCGGATCGCAAATTTCCCACTTACGGGCCAATTGCAGGCATGTTTGCTGATACTCACGGGCTTTGTCGGCATACTGCCGGACCTTTTCATTCAGCAGTTTGACATACTGTTTTTTCTGTGCCGAACTCAGGGCCGGCACCGGAGAATTTTTGAGAAAACGCGCAAACTCACGGTTGACTTTTGCCATCTGATAGCAGGCCCGCAAAGCCCACTGGGGTGACTGGTAATTCAGGACCCGCTGATAATCTTTCTCCAGGTTTTGAAGCTGTTTTTGCTTGGCGGCCACAATCTTGTTATCCAGCTTATTTTTCAACCGCAGGTTGAAATAACGGTTGCTGGCTTTTTTGACATGGTTGTATTCCATCCGGGCCATGGCATCTTTGACCGGCGCGTTATTTTTAGCCATGCGCGGTTTGAATGCTTTGATCGCCTTCCTGCGGTAACTGCGCGACAGTTTCGCGTTTCCGGTCTGATGATACAGTTGGGCCATTTTGGCCTGGGCACCGGCGCGCGCGCTCCTGGAAAGCAATTTATAGTTGGCACTCAATATTCGAATGGCCGCATCTTTCTGGCCCAGCCGTTCGCTGTTGTCGGCCATGGCAAAGATAATCTCATCGCGCAGGCCTGCATTCCCGGGACGCCCGGCCAACAAACGACGGTAGTTGGTATTGGCGCGTTGGTGCTGACCCAGCCCCTGGCGAATCTGGCCGGCCCGGTATAAAAACTCCTGCTTGTTCTTATGTCCGGGGCAGCGTGCGACAGAATGATTCCAGATAGTCGGCCAGCAGGCGATACTGATGCGACTGCAGGGAGGTGTCGATCATCAGGTTCAGTGTATTTTCAATCTGGTTCGATTTGGGAAAACGGGCGATCAGGTTGGCGCCGGCACTGAACAGGGTATGCAGGTCCTTGTTTTCTTTGCTGGTGACAATCAGCGCATTCAGAGCCTGCTCGCTGGCCCCGGCGGTTCCGCCTTTGCTGGCCAGTTCGATCAGGGCCGAGCGCCCCTTCTCCCAGTCATTGACCGCAGACAGGGTCACATCGGAAACCAGCTTGGATTCAGCCCCCTGAACGATCTGGGCCACCTCACGTTTCAACTTGGCGTCTTTGAGCAGCCCGCTGCGCAGCATCCGGGTCCCAAAATCGCTCAGACCCTTGAAATCTTCTTTTTGATAGTAGGCATCCAGGGTAAGATGAATGGCGGCTTTGGCAGAGCGCCCGTTCGGATAGGCCTGAATGAATTTGGAGAATTCATTGATCGCTTCGTCCAGTTTTCCGGAGTCATAGGCGATCCAGGCGACATTGAAAAGCACGTCCGGTGTTCGTTTCGATTTGGGAAAGACCGCTGCATATTCTTTACCGGTGGTGCGCAGGCCCTGCCGGGCGTAGGCCAGCTGATAATAATCCAGGCCGTCTTTATTCTTGATGGCATGGTAATAAGCGATAACCGAACTGTAGAGTTTGCCCCGGTCAATTTTCTGGCTGCCCGCCACCGGCCGGGCCAGTTTTTCAAACTGCTTGCCGGCTTCCAGATACTGGTGTGATGCGAACAGTGCTTCGGCATAGTTGGCCTGCATCTGACGCTGCACCGCTCCCTTTCTGAAAAAATCCAGGTAGATTTTATACGCCGCCGTGGCCTGCTCAAAATCGCGTTTTGATTTTCGCTTGCGGGCCCGGTCGTGCAGGTGCGTGATGATATCCCGGGCAAACAGCTCCAGTTCCTTGAGGTTTTTCTGCTTCTCTTTTTCAGAAACATGTATGGAGTATTTCTGCTGCTCCAGCGCCTTGACGATGAACTTGACATCCTGATCGACATCTTTGTAAGTGCCCATGGCCTGAACGCATTCATAGATGCGTCCGGCATATTCAATCAGGTACTCGGGATCGTGCCGCAGTTCGGCCAGCTGCCGATAGATAACGGCTGATGGGTGCCATTTCTTTTTGATGTAGTAGCGATTGGCCAGTTTCTCCAGAACCGTATTGTAGGCCTGGCGCGACCAGGCCAACTTCTGAAAATAGGCCAGCGCCTTTTGCGGACTGGCCTTTTTATAAACTTCCGGATAACAGAAGGCCAGATCGGTTAATGCCTCCAGCCTGACATTGACGTGCTGATAGGTGTCGATGTCGACTTTCTTGCTGCCCTCGGAGGTAGCCACCGCCTGCTCGAACAATTTCAGGGCCAGCTTATAATCCGCATTGTTGATGTGACACCAGCCCAGTTTGTAGCGGGCGATGACGCTGGCCGAACTGTTGGGATAAGCGAGCACGGCCTTGTAGTTTTTCAAGGCAAAGGGCAGGTTCTGGCGGCTGAAAAAATAATCGCCCAGCAGCAGAAATGCTTCGGGAGCGAACTGGCTGTTTTTGTGCCGCGTTACCAGTTTGCGGTACTGCTTGACCATTTGATCCAGCTGGCCCAGTTCGCTGTATTCATGGGCCATGAAAAAATAAACCTTGTCCCGATCGGCAAAATCCGGAAAATGTTCCAGGATGCGCTGGTAGATCTCGATCGCTTCCTTTTTGAGCGTATTGGTTTCGAGCTGATTCAGCCCGGTATCCGATTCCGGATTCTGACTTTTGCGCAGCAGGTAGGCCACCCGCGACTTTTCGACGTGCAGCTCGGCCAGGCGCAGATACAGTTCCGGCAGGTAGGGTCGATGGCGCGAGCGATCGATAAGGGTCTTGGTGGTTTTCACGGCTGCTTCGATTTTGCGTTTATCTTTTTCCAGGCGCAGAATCGATTTCTTTTTCTCTTCTTCCAGGTCCTTGTGCTCGTATTCGAAATTTTGCACCCGGGCAGCTTGACCCGGCGTGTAAAATAAAGCCAATGCGAGCGCCAGCAGCAACCAGCCAAGCGTTCGGACAGTCTTCTTATGATGGTAGGTCGGTATCATTTGAAAAAAATATCCCATTCTTCCAGGTTCTGGCATTTGTTCGGCAGTTTCACCTGATAGGTGGCCAGCTCGTCATTCCAGAATTCACCCTGAAACGGGTAAACCACACGGGCCTGGGTCGTTGGCGCCTGATCGCTCGGGCGATCCTCATCCTGATAGTGAAAGTCATAGACCCGCTTGTACATGTCCAGACCGATTTCATATTCCATCAGGTGGGCATTTTCTTCGTACCTGAGCAAATTGTTGGCAGCGATTTCATACTCACGCTCTATTTGCAGTTTCAGTTTGGCCCGGCTCTGCTCTATCTGCAGCGCGTAAATGTTTTCCAGGTATTTGCGCAGGACATCATCCCTTATACGCCTGGCAGCAGCCCGCTCACGTTCCAGCAGTTCCAGAAAATGCCAGGTCCGGTTGATGCTGTTTTTGTTCAGCAAATACTCCATCAGGGCGTGGTTGTCGGCGGTATCGCCGCGTGCGTATATGCTTTCAAGTGCATCGCCGTAACGCCCTTTGAATTCGCCGATGACCGTCATCGCTTTTTCATAGTGGCAGACGTCTTTGTAAATGAAAGACTTCAGAATAAAGTACTCCGGTTTAAACGCTGCGCGATAACTGGGGGCCTCAAACGCGTACAGCAGCCCCATGGCCTTTTCAAGGTGCCCTAAGCGATAGTGGGCCCAGGAACGTTCCAGCAGGTTTTCGGCCTGATCCAAAATGTTCAGGTCAATCTCCCCGTACATCAGATCGGCCTCTTTGAATTGCTGCTGTTCGTAAAGCAGCCGGGCCAGCGTTTTACGGGTTTCGTTTTTCAGTTCGCGATAGGGCCGTTCACTTTTCAGGATCGACTTCAGGATCTGAACGGCATCGTCTATTTGATCATGATAGATGGAAAGCAGCGCTTTTTTGAATAAATACTGGTAATAGTAGTGGGTGTCGGGCGTTATCTTCTCAAAATGCTGATTGCCCCATTCGAAAAATCCATGTTCCCAATCGTAGACACCCTGGTGGTAGTTCACAAAATCAGCCACAACGCCGTCGACAAACCCGTATTCCTGATCGCACAGGACCCGGTTGATGATGGCCTCACGCTCCACCGGATGGGCCTGCAGCGCCTGTTCAAACAATTCGAGACAGTAGGTCACGATTTTCTGGTTGGGTTTGCGGGTCACCAGGTTGCCCAGAACATCGATCGAGGCATGCGAAAACCCCATTCTTTTCAGGCTGATGCCAAAGAAAAACTCGGCCCACTCATAATCGGTGTCATCGGGGGTGTGCTGCTGCATGATACGATACAGGTAACGGCAGGCATTCAAGTATTTTCTCTTGTGGTAGAGCTTGTAGCCGTGCAGGAAATCCACCGCCGCCGGAGCTTTATGGGCCGACACCGGCCTGCCGGATTGATCTGCAGCCACGTGCTTTGCGGTTTTCAGCTGCGAATCGATTCGTTTTTTGGAACCGGCCTTGGCGCCCGCGCACAGGCATGGAAACATAAGCAGGGCCAGGCAGACGGTTGTTATTTTTAATGCCGTTTTCATCTGTTTTAATCTTCCTTCAGGTACTGGTTAAGTTTTTCCATTCTCGGGTCCCTGTCTTTTTTGCGCGCCGACAGGTTAAAGCGCAGACCGATACTGACACCGATATAAAAACGGTTTTCGGTGCGCTCTTCACGGAAATTGGTGTAATTGCGCAGCTCTAAATTCATGGCCCAGCTTTTACTGAGGAACAATCGCGTACCCAGTCCCAGGCTCAGCGAGGGCACTATTTCCGATGTGGATTCTTCAAAATTGCGCTTGTTTTCGAATGCCACGACGCCGCCGCCCAGCACAAAGAAGGTTTCACTGTTGACAACCTTTCGGTTCCGGAAGGCAAATTTACCGTAGAACGGCTTATAGACGATATTTGAATGTGCCATGTAGAGGGGCTCGGAAAACTCGGAGGGACTGACCCCAAACCGGTCTTGCAGTTCTTTTTTGAGGTCTTTTTCAATGTTCAGGTTATATTGCGCCCGGACCACTTCCCAGGCCCAGTCCTCATTAAAAGAAAACATGTAATAGGCACCGACCGGGAACACTTCATAAAAATCATCGTCCGGGATATAGCCGGCCGCAAGACCGAGTTCATGACTGCGATGATAGATTTTGTTCTGAACCGCGGACACTTTTTCTTCCTGGCCGGTGTCCTGGCCCCATACCATCCCCGTGTATCCGAAGATCATCAATAAAGAGAGCGTTATGGCTAATCTATTTTTCATTACCGTTATCACCTTAAAATCCGACAATATCGAAAATGAACGGGTAGGAAACGACCACCTCGTTTCCGACCGGTTTCGGGAACTGCCACGTCTTGATGGCAGATTTGATGCACGCATGGATGTCATTGGAATTGACCGTCGAAGACTTAATGCGAACCTGCCCGACGGTGCCGTTCATGCGTATTTTCCACTCGTAGATAATCCGGCCCTTGATCGATGGATTCGAAATAAGGGCGATTTCATAGCAGTACGTGACTTCGTCCAGGTGCTGTTCGATCACGCGCTTGACGGCTTCACGGCTCATTCCGCCGTTGATTTTCACCGATTTGTTCATGCGCGCCCGGACCATGCCCATCACTTTTTTCTGGCCCACACTGCCTTTTGCAAGTGCGGCCACCCGCCCCTTGCCACCCACACCGGCACTGCGCAGCACCTGCCGGTTGCCTTTGGTCGCCACCATGCCGGAGGTCGGGACTGAAATTCGGGCGTTGCCCAGCTTGCCCTTGATGCCCCCGACTTTGAAATTCGCCGAGCCGGCGCTGCTCGATTTGACCGCATCCAGATTGGTGATGGCGGCAATGGACGGCTTGCTCTTTGCACTGGAACTGTCGCCCAGCATGCTCAAAATCCCAACCTGCTTGACATTGCGGTTGCGCACATTGCCTTTGCCGGTTCCGCCGCCGGCTTTCGGATGCCGGGAAGGCGCGGTTGCAATGGCCTTGCGGCGCGGTTTGACGGAGCTTGGCCGGACCTTCTTTTTCTGCGATACGGGCGTCACTTTGGCTGCCTTCTTTTTAACGACCTGTTTTTTGCGCACCGGCCTGGCCGCGGCAATTTTTTTAGGCTTCGGCTTCACCACCCGTTTCGGTTTTTGCCGGATTTGGGCCAGCTGCTGCTGGTCCACGGTGACAAAACGGGTTTCAGGTTCCGGTGCCGGTTTGGAGGGCAGCAAACTTAAAACCGTAAAAAAGACCAGCATCACGATGTGTACGCCAAACGAATAGCCGAGATACTTCCAGTTGATTTTCTTCGATTTTGCCGTTTCGGGAACCCGGGGGCTCTGGCTGGGAATCATGCCCCGGATGAGGTATTCGTAGCACCCGTCACTGACTACGACTTCGCCCATTTCCGGAATGCCGATCCGATAAATACCCTTGCGCCGGCGGAACAGATTTTCCTTGACCTGCAGTTCGGACAGGGGAACGACGCCGTTGGTTTTATCGCGGACGATGCCGGCAAAGCGCTCGTCAAAATAGAAAAAATTCTGTCCGGTTTTGTTTTTGCGGGCCAGGCGAAAACGCTTGCGGTCTATTTGAATGAAAAAATTCGCTTTGCCGTTCAGGTATTTTACGTCAACCACCGAATCGTTGCGGAACTTGAATATCCCCAGGTCTTTATTGGCCCCCGGCATCTGGCGCCGCAATTGACGATCAAATCCCGAAAACATGCAAAGCTTTTCTTTTAGCGAAAACGGGGCTTCGATGTCATCATCATCATCATCTTCATCTGCCTGGTCAGCCAAGATCCGTTTCGAGACGGCCTTCTTCGGTATGGCCGCAGGTTCGGGGGCAGCCGGCTCAGCCAGCGGCAGTCCTTTGATTAGCGCATGCGTCTTTGCGTTGCCGTTGGCAGTTTTTTCTGCGGCCCCGTCATTGTCCAGCATGGCCTCCAGTTCACACAACGCACCGGTTTGCTCAAAGGTTTCCTTAAACCGGGTTGCCGCTGGCAGATTCAATCCCTTTTTAACCCTACAACGAAACTTATATCAATTATTACTTGATTTTTAAGTAATGGCCTGCAATACTACGAAACAACCCCAAATATAGGAGGCAGGCCATGCTACCCATTTCGCGTCAGGATGAG
>Ga0126335_1001044_pt1 | contig 14828 bp, 14 predicted proteins | sample OlaspJWI45metaG_FD_108409 | JGI IMG/M metagenome (GOLD analysis project Ga0126335, IMG submission 108409) | Marine gutless worms symbiont microbial communities from Oahu, Hawaii - Olavius sp. 1 OAHU.JWI-45 metaG | ecosystem: Host-associated > Annelida > Digestive system > Unclassified | place... | reverse complement strand
GCAGCAGTGCTCCAACTAGCATTCAGCAATGTTGTTGTTGTCTCTCTTTCGAACAAACGCGCCAAACACATGTAAACACAATATATTAACGATTACGTCATTGTAGAAGCCCCGCCTCGTAATTGCTGCTTGGCTACAACATCCTACAGCAACCCAAAAGAATTGACATGTTCATTATTGCTCGAAAGCACATAACTCCTCGTAGGATGTCGTATCGTGCTCGAATCGCAATTGTAATAGGCCCCTTAGGTTGCTAGAAACAGCAGCTGTCACCTGAGCAATATCAACATCAGTAGTAGTAGGTACTACAGTAGTAGGTTGCTGTGTATGACCCCCACACTGCTCCACTTTGTCCAGTAGTGGTCTTTGTGCAGACAGTTGAGGTCGTCCAGTTTGCACATTATCACTTCAGCGCAGGATGATGCTTCAACTGATGTGATCCGCTTGTCAAGTTCATCTAGTTTGCGAGAAATGCACACTAACTCCAGTTCCTCTGGTTTTAAGTCGGGTATCTTTTCCAAATTGACAGCAGCATACATCAACAAGTTGTCAATCAGCTTCCGTTCATCAATAAACATGAGAAGATCAAGAATATCATCACACATGAGGCGGCCTCTATTATCGCTCTTCTGCCGTTTTACGTACCGCGGTTGACCATCAACTTTTAGACCAGATACATCTTCAAACAAAACGTCTTTAGCAACACATATTTCATCTTCCGAGTAGAAACTAGTAATAACATGTTTCAACTGATTTCCTGTAGCTTTTCCGTGTTATTCACAACAAAACAAAGCAAATCGTTAACCACGACTGCCGCCATACCATAGATTGGACTGGCGTTGCGAGAAGTTTCGTTTTCTGTGACGCAGGCTGTCATAGAGTCTGCAGTCTGCAATGTTGTGAGCGTAAGCATGTGCAAAGTTGCGTAGACGCTGTCTGGACTCTGGAGAGTGCATCAGGCGCTGCCGAGTTTTTTTCTTACTTCAGTGTGACTTGCATACTTCTGCACTCTATGACCATTTGATATGTAGCGCCCTGAAAGATTGTAGCTTCATATGAAAGTCAAACGTGACATCCAGTTAGCACCATCATATCGCGAGCACTAGTTGATTTTTTTCAGTGCACGTCTTTAACCTTTGATCTTTTGGCGTTAACCTTACAATCTGCAGCACCTGGTGTGTTTTGCCAACTTTGAACTTTTGACGACATTCCGTTGAGCCACATGTGACTGGAGCAGACAGACAGGCAGGCTGCAAAGCTTATGCCCGTCCTATACGTAGGCCTATAACGGCTGGCATCTGCAGATGGCAAACAGTTGTCCCGTTGGGTAGATCTGGTTACTGTGGAAGAGGAGGTCAGGTCACAGATTGTGACATAAATCTCGTCATTTTGTCATTTATCTTTTAAGACAGCAGCGTTAACGGATGAGTAGTTGTCAGTATCTGTGAATGTGAAGTACACTAGCCATTCTGCCCGCCCAGTCGGGCATTACGTAGGCAGCCCTGTTACACTTTTCGCCTGCCAAAGGCCTCCGCTTCCTGTACCCGTGTGTAGTATGCGTGCCGGCCCGTCAGCACCAACGCCTGTTTCTATTGTGACTGCGCATTGGCCGCCTGCGCCTGTGTGGGCGCCTATAGCCTGTCCATTGCCAATTGCAGTGCCAAATCTGCCTGCCGTGGCGCATGGCCGGCCGGTCCTGCGAGAAACAAAAAATGCTAATTTTCTGGCCTCTACCCATTATCCCCTTCCCCAAATTTTTGCGCGTAAAACCATCCCTGAAAATTTGGAGACAATGTCCCCTCCCGCTCCTTAGTTATAAGCGAACAAACGTCATGCATAGGCCTGCATAAAGGCAGACGCACGAACAGAATAGGCAAACTCGTTTTAGTGGTGATCATGTCATGAAAATACCTTTACGGAAATCCTGGACGTTACACAGGCTACACGCGTTGCTGCATAGCCTATATATAGGTCATGAAATTATTAATTGTGGCCTCTACATAAGACCCTTACCGCAACGTTTTTGCGCCTAGAATCATCCTACCGTGAGAATCAGGAGACGTTCCCGAGTTATAACTGAACACACACTGCAGTCTGGCGCTGCAGTGTTTTCTCTGCATGGTATGGGCCACTTCTAGCTACATGTACATCTGAGAAATAATGTGATTGTTCTAATGTTTCACAACTGTAGTCAACTATTTGCTGATGATTATAAAGACTAAGTGATTGACGATTGACTGGTCTGTGACGTTGATAACGCAGCAGTGCGTTGTGCAGCGCGGTATCCCGCGAATATGCAGTCGTCGTTGTAACATAGCTTATGGCATGGGACCAAGCAGAGTGAATTAGCGCCGCTAGCCGCCGATGACCTGCGTTCTGTAGCAGTAGCGAGCGATAAAACTGTCGTAATTGCTACAGAGGCTGCACCGTAAGTGTGCGGTTGACTGATCAGCCAGAGGAGGCGTATCTCCAATGTATACCTGGGATGCCTGCTTGGCGCCTTGTCTTGGCGGTGCGTCCAAGACTGACGGATTTGCAAGTTATTGTGACCGGTGTCTATCATCCTCACGCTTTGCTGGTCACATCCGTCATTATTAATTGACTTGTCTGCGCCTGAAAGCGGCTCCCGCTAGCCATGGCAGTCTGGACACTGCCGTTTTCTAATTAATTTCTACAAACGTAAGCTGCCCTGTCTCGGACTGTGTACACTTATAAGGACGTCGACATCGTACAGTTCGTACTGTCGAATCATGCAAATTCAAGTGATGTTTTTGTGAATGAAGTGGTAATATTGTAGTTATTTGACCCGCGTGACCTCGCCTCTGCATAGCACTGAAATCTTAAACAGTAGCGTATGCACCTGCGAGCCACTGTGGCACGTGTTGGGATATTCCTGTCGAGTTTCAATTTAGCTTTTCGCTAAAATTGTTTCGATTATATATGATAGAAGTTTGGCTTTCATTAATTTTGAAAAACTGTACAACCAGGGCCTGAATTGTATTCAGAAGAGGAAAGGACGAGGGAGGGGTGGATGTTGACGCTGACCAACAGTCGCGTGCCACTGTCGATATTTTGGTGTACGCTGTCAGTATTAATGGCGTTGAACTCGCTGGGGGCCAGTCTGAATCCTGATCACTGAGTGGTACATGCATCTGCCGACGATATGATGGTATCTTGGTAATCCCGTCGGTCGCGTTTTGCGGGCCGCACGTGACGACCAGGGCGGCATGTGCGCCCTCCGCTGCGTAATGCGCACATAAGTTGACGTCAGAGTTGAAGTAGCTTGTGCCCTTTACTCATCGCAGGACGGGAATAGGTGACGTTTTTGAGAGCTCCGGCGGCGGGCGGCAGCCATCTGTTAGCGCTGATTCAGTTTCAGCTGACCGTTTAGTCAGTTTCGGTCATAAGGCCGAGCGGAAGGGAAGAGATGCTCGTCGGTTGCATGGGCGGCCAGCGCCGTGCACGTTGCGTCGGTCGCCGTCTATAAATAACGCCGCCGCCCGCTGCGCCGCGCCACCCAAACAAATCGTTTGCTGCGGAGCTGATCGACGCCGAGGGCGAGTCGATTGCTCTCAGACAGGGGGTGACGGGATCATCCGTCGATGACCACCGCACCGCCCGCCGTCAGTGCACTGCGCCGCCGCCGTCTTTTTATTTTCGTCAGGCGTCGCGGCCGAGGCGATCTGGTCTGCATAGGACAGCTGTTGGAGGATGAATGTCAGCTGAGACGTGATTGACTTGCCTGGTCGTCTAGCATGTCGGATGACTGAGAGCCAGCGAGCGAGCGCGGTGATTACACAATCTCGGATCCATGCATTGAAAGGGCACTTCACCGCTCAGTAAAACATGCAGAATTTGGCGTGTTGTAATTGTTGTGTTATGCAAATTATGCACTGGTTCATGGTGCATGTCTGCGAGTTGCAACATGGGTTTGTCCTGAAATGGATGAGCGTGCGCTGTGTCACCATACAGCACGTTGATGTTTAAACATCTGTACTGAACACTGACGCCGTATATGACGTTAAATGAGCTCTGGAACGGTAAGAGTAAAGACCCAATGTCGTGGAAGGCGACTACACGAGGGTTTTGCAGCATTTGTCTAGGGCTGAGCATTTTTGTGCACTTTTATAAACTTAGAAACCTTATGACATTTCCGGCAGCGCACAACAAAACAAAAAAACGTCATTTACTAACTATGCACTATTGCACTACCAGTAGGCCTAAATATAGTTTCACAGCTGTGCATGAACATGCAATAGTGTGCTCCTTTGTCATTTTTCTCTTTGTTGGTAGTAGTGTATTCGTGTGTTTTTATGTGTTAGGTTTCATGTATTTTTAAATAGAATTTTAGGCTTTTAATCATTGCTGTGTTCTTGCTGTTTGGTCTTTGGACCACAAGGTTGTAACAAACTTGACTTGACTTGACTTTTGTTCCTCAGTTTTGGTTTTCACTTGTCACTTGTCAGTAGGCTAGCAGAGCAGTCAGTTGCGTGAAGATGCTCGTTACCGTAGTCAAAGCGCCACTGACTGATATTGGCCAAGGACAGTGAGTGAGCGCTGACGTGTTTGCGACACAGCAGACTCGGTCACTAGGACGATGACGATGTGTGCTGACGGACTGTCACCGTAGTTACTGAGTCATGAACCTATGGTTATTACACATTGAGGCTTCTTGGTTTTGTCGCCGTCGCGTTGGCGTATATACAGAGTGGGCCAAAACACTCCTCGGATTACGCTGGTTGTACTGCATGTGTACATGTTTAGCTGTACAAGCAATACGATATTTCAATCATCGTTTATTTCTACACAAGATGAAACCAAAACCAAAACTTGATAAATGTGTTAAGATTTAAAACAGAGATGTTACAGTATAATAGAAGCACCCCAGAAGCGTTTTAACACAATGGGAAAATACATTAGCGATGACGTGTTTGTGTCCATGACAGCTTCTGGCAGCACCAGAGCTGAGAGATATCGCTGTCAGGTTTATCGTTTCTCTTTGACTTCTGCTAGACCCTGTGTTGCCTTATTGACTGCATATTAACTCAGTCACATGCTTGTAATTCTGTTCTGATCTGGCAGTCTGCGGTCGTTCCGCACCAGTCTTCAGTTCAACCCAGTTTGTCTCCTGCATCGTGCACTGATCTTCAACAGAGCTGACAGGCCACTTCTTGATTGAAAACTCTTTACAAATACGTTTTTGTACTTAATTCCTTACTTTGACAAACAGCTTTAATGAAACGCTTTTCTTCGCACGTGAATAGCATGTTTGTCAACAAATTGGCAAATAGAAAACTCAACAAAAGGAACAAAACTCTTCAGTTTAGGTCAAAGTCCATTTTCGTGGAAAATAACGCCAACAGACAAAGCTAACGGTCACCTTATCTACCGTGAAATTTTCACGTAAGATAACACCGAGACAAATTGACATCATGGTGACGTAAAGCAGTGCTAAAACTCCATAGTGTTTTCTGAAGAGTTGGGTCGTTTTCATTTAAACGATACCAGTCGCATAAATCTTTTTAGATCTGTTCAAAAATCATGTCGATTTCTTAGAAATGATTTAAGCTCCAGAATGCGTCTTGAATTTTACTTCTAACTTAACGCTAAAATATGATAACTGGGTTAATATAGGGGGTCGGTTTTTTGGCCCACTCGGTAGAGTAACTCGTAAGCCTATTGCCGAGCATTTATGTGCGGTACTTGCAGATACGTACCACACAAGTACTTAGTCATCATTCGTCATCTGGTGGATTTAGCGTTTAATGGCGTTTATTTTGCTGGTACTGTATTTCATGGTGCGTAATAGACGGTTTGGTTGTGCGCAGCCGACAGCCATGTTGCTTTTGAAACAGTGGCCAATAGCCATTTGAGAAAGAAAACGAGTAGTTTGACGTAATAGGATGGTGTTCTGTCGTTCAATAGCTATTATAATGTGCTGTAGGGTGGACGAAGCACTCGGCAGAATCTGCTTCTATCGTCCGAAGTTTAGACTTTAGTCTGTTATGTGTTTCTGTTTATTGGAATAAAAACACTTGTAGTTTCACATTCATTTAACACTAACCAGTAACCTACTGGGGCTATGTAAGCCTAGTATTTTTTGCCGCCCGACGCTGGGTGTGTGTCTGTCACGTTGACGTATTGTGCCCAAACGACTGAATCGATCATCATGCGACGTTCACCAGATTGTAGCCCAGTCATTCCAGTTTTCCCATACCAAATATGAACCCGATGGCTCGAGGGGATCCCCATCATTGAGGGCGTCAAAGTCCAGCCAGTACTCGCTTAGTAATTGAACAAGTACTGGTCTAAAACCCGTAGCTGGGAATGTTTTGAACCCCGTGGATAGTTGCGGGGAGGATGGGTCGTCATTAGATTGAGGACTGTATGGCCCAGCCCGCATAGTGAATGACTGGGTGTGTCAGCGCAGCAGTATGCTGCACTGCTGTGAATCGACACATCTAAGCTGGTGATATTATAATCTCCCATCGCTCGCCTGGAATGATAAGTGCACTGTTAATGCTGTTGGTAACGGACAGAACAGGTCTGTGTGGGCGTTGGCTGCTGTCAGCCAGTAATGGAGCGTGCATTTTGGTCTGGCATTTTTGCTTAATGATGGTCATTATTTCTGATATAGCTTGCTGATATGTTGATACAAGAGAAATGACATTACAGTTGGTTATTATTGGTACTGGCTGTCGTGTATAGTTTCTAGACTGAAGCTCAGCGATCTGCGCGCTGCCTTGTTATCGGTGAAATATTACATACACGTTGGTGTTTCGGTAAGGAGAGCTTTAGTTCGTTAAACTTTACCTTTGTGTATGTGTACTCGACGGCCGCCGTACACGGTTGTGCGGTGCGCTAGAGTCAAGACCAACGAGTGGCCAAAGTGAATCGCCGAAGGCCGCATCGAATCTACAGAGGAAATCGGGACTTCCATCTAATACATTGTTCCTTGGGGTCCACCCCAAGCAAGACCTTGATCCGTTCGGCCGTGTCTGCATAGTGAAGCCGCGTGACAGACAGCAGACTGACAGGCGTTCGGGATCATCAGTAGCAATAGTCTGCGGCCTAAAACGCGTGTACTATAGTCGTGTAGTTACAGCAGCAGGAAACCGACACAGACGGCTAAATTGATCGGAAAATCGCGGTGCATGTGCAACTGTCAAGCGGATGGCTTGGCTGGCATCGGAGTGTTTTTATTACGCAACAGTGATGCCGTGCAGCAGCAGCAGAGTGGCGGGCGGGCTGTCAAGGTCAAGCGACTGTGGCGGCGACTGGCGGACTCGTTCTGACTGACTGACTGACAGACTGTTCCAGTAATACGCTGTTGTGTCTGGGCCACAGACCAGTTTTTTGCTGTTGCCGGTCTTGTCGCTATAATAAGCGTTACTGGTGCTTGTGGTATTCCAAGTAACTGCATCTATCCGGTTACGCTTCGTCGTAGAGTACGATAATTGGCTTCACGTCATGATTTCTCTCCTCTCTTGCGGACATCAGAGTGAAAAAGAAAACACGGCACAGCTGCAGCGTGTAGAGTCAGCGTCATGTGCTCAGTTAAAGCTGAAGCCTTCCTTCCCTCTGGGGTCGGTGAATGAGGACCAAATTCTGCTGGGAAGGCAGTTCATTTCGTTCATAGAAAAGGGCATGAATGTGCAGGTAAAAGTGTGAGATCAATTGACAACGCGTGCTATACCTGAGCGCTTCTTCTGCAGTGAGGTTCCCAGAGGCGCTACATCAAGTGTTTTTACAGTAATTGGCCAGTACAGTTTGGCTGTTGGGCCGTGTTGGCGCGCTGGTTACCTGGGGAATGTGCTGCAGTGTATCGCGCTGCACTGTGAGTTGTTGATGAGCTAATGAACAACTGATGCGCATCGCCACGGCTGCTGCTGCTGCTGCTGCTGCTGATGATGATGATGTTCGTATCGGTGTCTTGATTGCGCCGCCAGGCCGCCGATGCGTGACGTAACATTGGCCAGGCCGGGCAGGCCACCCACTCTCTCGGTATGTGCGATGCGTGCCTGTAGTGGACTCGCCATCTGTCATGCCAAAACTAATAGCGCTGCTGCCGTGCCTCGCATACTGGCGCTCGTCGTAGCGCAATAAACCCGACCACGTGCAAACTTTACACTTCACTACAGCGTCTACCGGTAGTTACTCGCTGGCTACAGACGCTGACTCCGCTAGTTAGATCTATATGACGACGTGGCGCTCTTGTAACGTTCAGTACGTCTTAAATTGCTTGATCGTATCTCGGACTTTCGTTGTGATTTTTTTGCCCTGTCGTAAAGCGTGCTGGCGACAGTCGTTTAATTAGCGACACTGACACGTGTTGTAATGATTTAGTGGCGCTAAGTGTTACAGCGCTCAGCAGTCGTCTTTCTGCTGAACCACAGCCATGTTGTGATTACATTTCACGCTTTGATATGGTCCCAGTTGTGTTCGAAATATCAGTTTTTGTAACAGATATTGTTGTTGTGTTAAACGGGAATACCACACAGTTTAGCCACAAAACGCCACCAAAATGTTTTTTTACATTTTTTGGGGGAGGGAGGAGATCTGAGTAAAGTGTTTTTGGTTGGTGTTTTTTTAAAATTGAAATTTGTAATAGTTGTGAATGGCGGCCTAAGTAGCCTAACACGGATTGGACTGTTCTCTCATGCAGTATAAACTACGTGAGTACATCATTGATTAAATAAATGTGAAGAAACAGCGTTTAAAAGGACAGTTGTAGGCAACAAAGTGGCATCTCTACAACAGCAAAGCTTCGATGAAATCTACTGACGTTAGTGGTGTAACAGTGCATGGAAATCTATCGAAACATCGATTTTTTTTCAGTCCGCAGAAACGGCCACATACCAACTTTCGGTTTAAAATTTGACCCCATATTTGAGCTTCCTGTGCCCGATTTCCTAGAAGATGTAAACTTTTGGCAATTTGCACGATGTTTAGGGCCATTTTTGCCCAATCGTTTACTGCGCATGCGCAAAAACGGCTATTTTTCTACATTCGGTCAAATTTTTTGAACACAAAATTTTAAATTCCCATAGCCCATTGACTATTTGACTATTGAATTTTGTGGCGCTTGCGGCAAGATTATGCGTGTTTGGATCGCAAAACCGGCTATCGTAATGCAGAATTTCAAAATTTGGTTGCTAGGAGATGGGGTACTGTCGTAAGGAGGATGACCACCTCCTTACTGTTGTAATAACCCCAGGAACGTTAGCTGAGTGTGTGCTGTCAGTAAAGGAAGCCGAGACATTGTTCCGAGAATTCCTTGCATTCGTTTAATGATTTCACTGAACAATTCACTGACAATTTCTAGCTCTATCCTAACAGACTGACTGACTGACTCCAACTGACTAACTGACAGACTGACTGTCCTTCTAATACACTACCAACAAGCAGCCTCCCTAAAGACCGCCCAGATATTGCATAATAACCAATAGACAACTTCTAGACTAAACCACCTGACCAATGAACAACAACCTAAGAATAGAACGACGTCTTAGCCTCTATCTCTAACCAATCACAGCATTTGTTTACATCCCATCTAGGCTATAACTGATTAACGCATTATAAGCTAACCACCAGTACTACAGTACCTATTTTTGGTCGAGACCCGGCAGATTCCTGGCTTTTTGAGCCATTGGTCGTCTAGATCCGTCCGCGCGTTTTGCCGCTGAGCGGGCAGACGAAAAAAGCGAAGGTACAAAAAGTCACAAGCGGTTATATTTTACCTATTTGCGGGGAATTCCCCAGCGGACGAAATTTGGCTTGTGGGTCCCTGTCTTGGACGTAGCCTAATCAATCCTGCCACGTTTGGTAATCATCGTTACGGAGGGTCGAATTTTCCATTGCTCCATAGGAATGGATTATCGCTTATAACGTCGTTGCACTACTGTGCTACCGTGATGATAGCCCGTCGATCTCGTTGCCTGCAGTATATTAATGATGTTTAGAAACTTTAAATGCGCTGCTCGGTGCAGCATACTATGAATCTGAATAGTCGCGTTTCTTGTTACGTGGACGAATAATATGCGGTGTTATTGTAGCTCAGTGGCGCGGCAAGAAACGGTCGATTGCGGCGGACGGCGTATGACCTACTAACCCTGCGTCTAGAACGTGAGCTCGCGTCAGTATTGCGAGATGAGATGGATAGAACGACGTGCCTTGTGCGGCCGACATTGTCGTTGATGCGGAACTACTACGAGCTATTCAGCCTTTACTCCAGTCGGACGTGCCTGGCCGCCGTAGCGCTGTCTCACTCCGAACGACGTATCTGGCGCTGTCTGAAGGTCGGCGAACGCCGCCGGCACATAGACTTCCTGGCAGGCTCAGTTCACTTGTGTGGTCTGTCGGGCGGGTCGGGGAGTCGACCCCGACTCGACATGGGGATGGTTGTCCGACGGACAAACTCCCAGGGTCCGCCCGAGTGAGTGCCTGTCGTCACTCGTCCAGCGCAGCGACTCCGCCGCGCCCCAACCGACGATATTGATTATTTTGGCGGAGAGCAGAGCAGTCCCTGGTGCGTACCGTGCGTTGTGGGCGGCGGCCACGTTAAAAGCCAGATCGATCAAATTGCAAACAGAATGGCCAGCAATCCTGCTAGCCAGTCTAGGATGAAAGACGGGATGCCATCTTAATTCATCCATGTCTAAGTGTCATTTTGTCTCCCACCCCATGCACTGTTGAACGCTAAGCCTTGCTGTACCGTAGTGATATACTGTGATTCCGATTCGTGGACGTGTGTATATATCAGAACCAACAGAGCCAGAGTAGTATCACTATCAGCGGTGCTACTCGTTATGGTTACTTTTCGTATAATTGTTTTTTTCTGTTGAGTGTTAATAGTGCGTTTGCACCCGTGCACTCTAGTGTATGGATATAAATGTCGAAAATGCCCGAACACGTGGCGAGTGCTCACTGTTATTCATTTTCGTCGATGATTAGATTGTGAAGCTTAGTGCTACAACTTAGGAGTTAGAAGGGACTACTTGTTCAGTCCCTTCTGTGTAGTTTACAACCATCGTATTGTCCGAGGTTTTTAGACCAGCATATGACAGGTTTCGTTAGTGTACTGCTGGTGTAGTTGCTGCTACGGCTGTGCTACGGCGGCCAGGCACGTCCATGTATGTGTATGTACATGTATGTCATCTGTGTGTAGGTGGTTGTGTATCGCAGTGAGACGGTTGTGACGACAGACGGTGTTGTTGGCCGGCGCTGTGGTGAGTCTAGTGTGAGCGTGCGCCGCCGCCGTGGTGGCCACGACACCGCCGACGCCTCGTCGCTGTCGCCGCCCGTCGGACGCCGCCGTGCCGCACTCGGCCGTCGTCACGACGTCGACGTCGTCCAGCATGGTGCTGACGCAGACGCTACTTGGTATCGACAACTCGTCGGCGTCATCGTCGTCGACGGCAGACTGCAACTCACATCTACACCACGTTCACCACGTGCTGCCACACCATCACAACCACGTGCACCACAGCTACTCCGCCACAGTCGCTGCTGTAACTAACGGTCAGCCGTCGTCATCGGTCGGCGTCACGGCCACGACGCAGCTGCTCGGCGCCGACGACCTAACGGCGACGTCCGTCGTACCGCTGCAGCCCGACTCAGCCGCGTTGCCGCCTCTCAAGTCGTCGCACTCGCTACAACAGCAGCAACTACATCTGCAGCAGCTGTACCAGCATCAGCGACTGCAGCATCACGTCGCGATGCCCAACATGGCTCCGACGTCGACAGCAGTGTCGCAGCAGTCCGCATCCTTCAGAGATGCAGCTAACGCTCCGCTACGCAAGCTCAGCGTCGACCTCATCAAAACGTACAAGCATATCAACGAAGTGAGTTACTCTGTCGTTCTTTCAATAATAATAAACAGATTTGTATAGCGCCGTAAGAGGCGCTGGGGGCAGGCATCGTGTTAGTGAGCGGAGAAAGAAGGGAAAGCCTGGGAGAAGAGGAAAGTCTTTAGCTTGGACTTAAAAACTGCTAAAGAGTCAAGTGAGAACAGTTTTTGGTAGTGAGTTCCAGACAGCTGGCGCAGAGCATCGAAAAGCACGTTTCGCAAATGTTGTCGTCGTGAAAGGTTGACGCAGCGCCGTAGTGGTCGATCGCAGGTTGTGGCCGTGTTTTCGATCCTGGATTAGGAGTCGCAGGTACGACGGGGTCGAGGTGCAGCGGACTCGACCCCGTCGTACCTGCGTACATCTTGGACATACACTCTTTCGAAATATATGTGCTTATTTATGAACTTTGCTAATATTGTTATTATTGCAGTGGTTAAAAAGCTTAATATTTGGAACATCATTCACAGTTACGTATATCTAGCTTATCCTTTATCTGGCAAGCAGAAATAATCTTAACATTTTACACGTTGTACACACGAAGTAACTGATTACTGCACCAGATTGCTGGATTGCCGTGACGTATCGCGAGGTTTTCTTTGTAATCAGGACAATAAATTCTTGTCATACTAGTACATAGCACGGCTCTCTGTAAACAGTTTTAGCAGTAAAACACGGCTAATTGTCAGGCACATTTTCGATAGTGCTAGCTGGCAAGTAGTTGAATGCCTATGTTCTTTGTAATCTACTTCGCACTAATCTGAGCTCTGAAACCATACAGTCAATACATACTGCATGTTTGCGAAGTTTCCTGACCCCACACCACTGTGATAAGCTCTGATCTAGGCTTTGTGTCAGATAAAGAAAGTCATAAAGCCCCACTAAATGGCACCATCTATATATATAAGGCGGTTCTTGTATGTGTGTGTGTGTTAGTATGCTTATAACTCAGGAACGGGACGGGAAATTGCCTTTGAGTTTTCATTGAGTTTTCAGGGGCACCCCAGGGATTATTTTAGGCACAAAAATGAGAGTCGTGGATGAGGGGGCAGAAAATTTACACTTTTTGGAGTGGAGTGGAGTGGGGGAGGGTTGAAGGAGTGTTGGGGTATTGGGGAAAGGATTGGGGAGTTTTGCGGGGTGTTGGGGAGAGTGGGTGGCGGGGGCGACTGGGCGAGCAGAATCGCAAGTGTAAACATGAAACAGGTATCAGGAACAACAAAGTACTTCACCATTATCAGTAGTGTTTCTTTCAGTGCTTTGACACTATTGGTTGGGTCATCTGGCCTGTAAAGGTCGTCCCCAAAGTGACCTATAATGTGTCGAGTGGGATGTTAAACCTCTACTTACTCACTATAGCTAGTAGTTTTTCTGCTGCCGCTGGAGTTAGTGTATGCTGCCTGCTCCCTGTTGTTCCATTGACCTGAAAAACGCAGACTGCAAAGCTGCAAAATGATTTTGCGCAGTCGTAGTAGCGTTCGGTGTTGTCCAGTAATGAGAGACCGTTTTGATTCAGTTGTGGACGTTGACATGACCAATGCAGTGTCTGGATTGCACTGGAGAGACAGATAGACAGACAGCCTGGAAGACCGTATCAGTCGACTGGTAGAAGTGGCCACTGGTCAGCGGTGCAGGGGGGCATCCCGTGGCGGACTGGGAGGATCGACTGACGGCCTGTCTCGAGGGCACATCAGCTCGCAGCCGTCGACAGAATAAATAACATTTCTGTGCGCTGTCGTTGTGCCGGTGCAGACAGACGACTGTGTGTGTGGTCCCCGATGAATTCCTTCGTGTCTGTCGCCAACCGCTGCCGCCCAGTCGTGAAACTGTCCGTTTAGGCGCTAGCTAGCTGTCAGTATGGCTGAATAGCAGACGCTAAACAACCTGCTTGGTACACACATAATGTCCAGTGATGGCGTGGACAAGAGAATATGTATAAAATTTGGGGTCTTGGTAGCCCTCCGGCTGAGTTCACGTTTTCAAACTTTTCATGCCGTGTATTGAACAAGACACGGGTTTTACCAGCGTAATTTTCGGCCACTGGACATTAGAGACATTAGTTTGAAAGTACGTACAAGTAAAAACAGAGGTTCGTATTTTATGTTATGCTACTACTTCTGAGGGTGGTTTCTTAAACTGAACCCTTTTAACATATTATTCTGAGTGATTTTGTAAATTCGTAAGTTTCTTATTTAAGAATTCAATCCTTCAGTTTATTAAATTCGTGTTCTTGTTTTGTGGAATCCACGCACAGACGCAAAGCTGATCATCAACAAGTCCCAAGTGATTGCGGCAAGCGGTTCACGTGTTCACTCCAGGGAATACAAACCCGCTGGGACCCGTCTTCAGAATCGGGTTTACGGGTTTGATGACGACCAACTGTGTGCATCCGCTGCAGCGGGACCGCAGAATTATTATTAGAACGTACTGATTAACGTGGCATAAGCAAAACGTTGGCGTCTAAAATAAGTTACACAATTACAAAAAAAAACCAGTAGGCCACATCGCTGACATCAACTAGTATATGGGATGGGTAGGCCTATATCACACTAAATCGTTTAAATAAAAGTGTAACGTCATCATCTTTCGAACGGCAAGGTAAGCAAGCAGAACCAGTCGAAATGCCGAAGTAACAAAATTTCTCATGGCTGTGACAATTCTTCAATAGTTGAAATCAGTTTTAAAACAGAGGTTCATATTTTATGTTATGCTACTACTGACGCACGCCAACAAACGAACGGCAGTAGCAATCGAGCTGTTTAGGTAGTAATACGAATTTGACTGACTGGGTGTGCCGATATGCCAGATGCCTGATTTGGTCAGCTGGGCGGCAGTGCCGGCGCAAGTGCACTAGGAATAGTAAAGTGATGTCGGTGCAGCACGCACTGCCTTGCCGACGTGCTGCCTGTCCATGGAAGCTGGCAAAGCAACGCGGTGATGACGTACGGCCTCTCGGTTGGCCCACCCGCCGGGCCGGGCCGG
>Ga0126335_1001043_pt1 | contig 14830 bp, 11 predicted proteins | sample OlaspJWI45metaG_FD_108409 | JGI IMG/M metagenome (GOLD analysis project Ga0126335, IMG submission 108409) | Marine gutless worms symbiont microbial communities from Oahu, Hawaii - Olavius sp. 1 OAHU.JWI-45 metaG | ecosystem: Host-associated > Annelida > Digestive system > Unclassified | place... | reverse complement strand
GCGAGCGAGTTCTAGCGAGTGCGAGCACCGTTTCAGAGATATCGCTGTATGTGTCACATTTTCGCCTTTGACACGGGGATGCCCCTCTAATGCACTCGTTTGGGGCCAACTACACGAATATCGCCATGGACTATATATCGTCAAAAACTACGGAGTTTGGGCTACATTTCTGTTGCGACAATATCGATCTAGCTTCAGCCATTTTGACGCAGTAGACTCCGAAACCTAGTTTTCGGTAGAAAAAAACTACCGCAGAACGGCCATAATTCGGTCACGGTCATTCAAGGTCACCGATGTTGGTACCAGTAGAAAGCCCATATACGACTTCCTGTTAGTGAATCATATAAACTCACATCGTATCTTGCACCGTTTTCGAGATATCACAGGTTATTGGTCAAATTTTTGCCACTGATAGGTTGGGTACGCCTGTTTGGCACATTTTTTTTGGGGGGGGGGCCTAAACCTACGACACAAAATTTCGCAAGAAGAATCCTCGGATATTAAGGTATCTTATGGTGCAAACTTTATTTCGATATCTCGAGCCATTTTGGCGTGGATCACGAGTGTCGCGGAGTGACGGACGGACGGACGGAATTGCGATGACAATAGAGTCGTCTTACGACGCGCGCTAAAAAATTACACTAGACAGTGCAATCAAATAAAATATTACTAATAATACACCACACTGCAAAAAACTGATCGACGGATTTTTCGTGCAGTACATGCCGACAATTATCCAAGGATGTAATTGCAGAAACTACAGTAACATTTTAGGCTGCATCGAACGCATGAGATGCAGACTATTCTTACCGATGTTCGCTGTGTCTGTCTGTCAGTCTATCCGTCTGTCTGTTACGCGGCTTAAATCGGCGGCGGCGCGTGCATTGTATGGCGCGTGCGCAGGGTCATTCGGTGCAGCCTTTGTCAAATTACTTTGACCACTTGTTGCTGTTGATGACTGATGAGTCAGACTTCACATAACTTGTTGCACACGTGCGCCGTCGTTAACACGGTCTGTTTAAGCTTTGCTCGTGTGCGCTTTGTGGATTGGCGTGGAGCTAAAGTTAGCAAACATCAAACTCTTTCGTCGCTGTTGCATATTGCTACCAATTACCCTTCAGGCAACGGCTGAGCAGTTAGCCTATGTTACGTAGCGATCTGAACTGGACAGCGGTGCGACTGCGGCATATAGCAATCCACGAGAAATAGGCCACCGTTGAAACGTGCAAATTCGTTGTTTTTTTCACCAAAATGCAGTTTAAATTAGGCATACAAATATGCGCCTTGTCTTGTAAGAAAGGGAAATACGTCAGTCTGTCAGTCTGTCTGTCTGTCATGCGGCTCAACTCGCCTTCACTGTTGACTGTGCAAAAACGGCTAAACAGATCAAGATCTTGTTTGGCCGGGTTGAACACTCCTGGGGGCCAAGGAACATTGTGTCGACGGGGATCCTGATCCACCACAGCGAGGGGAGGGGAAATTGGGGAAAATTTTGTCAATTATGGACCCACTACACATCTCAATATTGGCTGAAGCTAGAAACTTGAAATTTTGTGTGCTTGGAGATGGCTGGGAGCCAAACCACTTTGGACTCTTGTTTTACTATAGGCATACTTTTAGTAGCTGTTTAAATTAATTACAATACTCATGGAATGCAAAAAACTTTGAAAGATAATTAGCCCATTTGCACCTTCATTTCATAGTGGTCGGTGGGCTTGTGTCGCGGCGGCCAATGTCGCTCGAGGTAAGGCGGCGGGATTGTGTCGCACCCGTGGCGGCCTTACGGCTAGCAGCCTTTTGGCTAGCAGTCTTTTGTCAGTCACTCATTACTGGCACACCCTCCCCCAGATTGTGAGCTTGCTACAGGCCTGCATCTAGCACAGGTCATATTTCATGTGGACACGAAAGACTTTAATAAGTCCACGGTCAACAACGTACAGACGCCTGGCATTATCGTCCCAACACATCTTGTCCGGTTCTTTCAGTTCCTGCGTGGGAAGCTTGACAGAGCATGGCGGCTCCGACACTTGGACGATGCGAACGCCAGCACTGGGTCCTTGCTCGGCTAGCCACACCTGTGAGCTGGCACGACCACCCACGAGGCTCAGGTGCGTGGCACAGCCGGACGAATCGATGACCATGACGTCTGGAGTGTCTGTACTGTGACGGTAGATGCACGCCAGCCGGCTGCGCGACTCCGTCACTCCGATCACAACTAATGAACCACAACTCAGCTGCACGGCGTGTGCCAGACCAACAATTTGCGGCCGCTGAACGCTAATTTCACTCACCGGACAGCCAAGTGGAGTATAAAGACGCACTGACAGGCTGTCGAGGCATGAGACGACAACGTTGAACGTGGTGCTCACGGAGAGACAGACTGCTGATGACGTGCCTTGTACCGCCCACTGTGTCACTTGATGACCGGTCCTGCCATCTAGCCGCTGCACCATACTAGTACCATGGTCGACCACGGCCAAGTACAGACAGCGATGTTGTCGGCACGATGTCATGTCGGTCAAAGTGAAGGAGCTCGAGAAATGGCTAAGCGACATGACAGACAGCAAGGTGCGCTGCTGGACACTGCTGGTGGTCAGTTGTCGCTGTGGACTGAACGATTCCACGTCGAACACCTCGATGATGTGTGAAGAAGATCGAACGACGTACAGTTCATCCTCGAGAACTGTCAGTGCGCACACCGGCTTATCTGCCTCCGACATCGTCGTCACCAACTCTGCATGTTTATATAGACAGAGTCACACAGTCGCACTGCATACGGTAAGACAAGCAAGAAGAATTGAATCAGCGCATTAGAGGTTTTTTTAAATGACATGCGCTATATAAATTCACGTTTTACTTTACTTTTACTTACTGCAAGTATTAGGCAAACTGTGACCCAGTAGTAGGCTACATCAGTGCATGGACACCAATACAGGGTGATAATTCATACTGTCTGTTCGCTGTGTCCGTCAATACTATGGCTCAGCGCTACGGCGCTATCGCGCGCTGCAAAGCGAAATTATTACTATTTCGAGTGATCGAGTCGCACGCCGTGCCGCCACCTAATGAATGCAGTCAAAACGTACTAGCAGTCTATGCAACAGCTGTCCTTACATTTTGCTCTACCGAGACTGACCCTGTCATGTGTCGTGTATCAGATGGAGTGTACTGACTGCAACGCACAGAACTATGGATCAGCTCTACTACTATTCGACTGTTCAATGATGATAATGATGTTCTAGCCTTCTAAGCCAACCTGTATGCACAGTTTGCAGCTTTCCGTCGACATTCAACCCATCGAGTCGTGTTTGGTGAACGCTAAGCAGCGAGTCGGTTTCCATCTTCACTTGTTTGGCTACTCGTAACAGATCAGCAGTCGTTGTAGCATTAGTCAGCTTCCGAGGTTCGTCTCTGAGGAACGTTTCCAGGGACATCTCATCCACATCCAAGACGTCCTTGCGCGCAGCCAGCTGCCGCATAGCATCGTCTCTCTCAGCTAACAACTTGCTCAATCTTTTCAGTTTTCTACCTTCATCCTCTGCAGAGCATTCCGCCCGGGCGAGAGTTTCTTTCTGCTGCAGTTGTTTCAAGAGACCTTCCCTGCGCTGATCGACGTTTTTCATGGCATTGCAGGTAGCACTTAGAGCGTCATTGACGCGAGCCAGCTCAGCGGCTACTCGCCGTCGACATTCCGCCCTTACGTCACTCGCCGCTCGACGTCGATGTTTGCGATGAACGTCGCCGCTGCACGACCGACACAAGTCCACCTTGCAATCGAAACAGAACTCGGCTTCCACGGCGCCATGCCTGCCGCAATCGCAGTTTATCGACGCTGACGCCGTAACGACTTCTTTTGACGTAGCTGACGGCAGTTGTTTGTGGAGGTGCGTCAAACATTTCATGCTCTCACCATCACCTGTAGTGTTGTTGCCTGAAATGGCTTCTGCTGCAAGAACACCGCTTTCGTCTACATTTTCCATGTCTTCCTTCGTCTCCGCAATACACTGGGCAGCGTCTGCAATACTCTCACAAGGACTATGATCTAATGGCGGCTCGACTGTTTCAGTTTCGATTACAGACGCCGGTGCAGACGTCGACCGGGTTTTATGTAAGCCTGAATACATTGCTACGAGACCGCCGATCGTAAAGTTTCTCGGCAGAGCGGCCAATCCGCCTGCAGGCAGCTGGAATTCTCGACGACAAACAGGACACGTGACCACGTCGCCTGGGCGGTCGTCTGTGAAGATGCGCTGCAGACAGCGTAGACAGAACGTGTGCAGACACGGCAGAGAGGTCGGTGCGTCAAACAATTCCAGGCAGATCGGACACTGGGTTATGTCGTTGATGTGACGACGCAACACGACTGATGAAGCCATAATGTTGGTTGCAACGTTGTTTAGAGCCCAACAAAACTACATCTGACCTTCTGAATCTAATCTAAGAAGCTACAATTATAGAGCCTTGCACACTGCGTGTACACTGTACAACCTTTGTTAAGCGAGCTACAGTGCACTTGCCTTGCCATGGCAATGACAATGCACGCATGCCGAGGGCCTGGTCCAGCTAGGTCACGGACACGCTCTACGTCACATTCACGCACCTTGTCGTTCACGCGTGGAGGGGCCATATGCAGGCTTCACGACGTCGCTCTGCGCCGCCTGGCACTCTGTATTTCGCCACAAGGCAGCACACTACATATGCCAAACATCAAAGCAAGAAAAAGAAGAAAAATTCAGTTCATTTTCGTTTATTAGTTGACATACGCAACCAACACATCAAGTGTACGTCATGACTCCCAACAATGCGCAGAAATGACTAAGATACAAAATTGCTAGAATAGGCTTACATTGTTTCACCAAAATAATCTCCAGTTGCACAAACGGAGTCACCAGCAAGATTTGGAAAAACTTTTAAATTTTTTGTCGATTTCAGCGAAAATTGTGGCGCCACAATGTAGTTTAAAATGACGCAGACTTTTTCAAACTGTACATGTTTCTTCCTCTAGAGAGACCACCAAGCCCCGTGAAAATCGATGAATAAATGGCGAAGTTGTACTTCGTTAAAGTGCCGAACATCGCAGCAGGTCTGCGAGACCAAAATAGACCACGCGCACATGACAGACAAAAAAGAATACACAAAACTCCTATTTTCGTTCTCGCGTCGCCGTGCATAAACCGATCTCCACCAAACTTGGCGTATGGATAGAGGACCTCTGTAACATTTTCCAGTAGACAACTGTTTTGAGATACGACCCCTAGTTTTTGGGCTAGGGGCCTCCGAAATTTTGGGAAGATGACCGACGCGCGGTTATTAAGTTATAAATTCCTGATTTCTGAACCGAATCTCACCAAATTTTACAGGAATGTGGGGACTATAGCTGCACATAATACCTGTGAATTTCAGGAACATCGGTTAAGGGAATCGAACCTGCGGGGCGAAAAACTCGAAAAATAGCGATTTGGGGGGTTTTCCTAACGGAAATCCCCAAATATAAAATATAAATATAAAAAGAGGTTCCGTGACGTCACATGACAGAAAGTACCACCTGTGCTATGTTTCTCAGCGGATTTAATTGTGATCAGGGTCAAATTTGGAGGGTCGTAGCGGACCAATCGGTGCAATAATTCGTCCCTGCGAGGCGAAAACCGAAAAAATTCATTTTAATACCGGCAGTATTCTGCCGGTAATAAAGCACTGATTGATTGAAACTTCTGAACAGTCTAGCTGTTTCACTGTGTTTTGTCTGTAGGCCTAAAATATTTTCCCATGCAAACTACAGTGACAGTGGCTAATTTATGCATTCGTTGTATGTTAACAGTACACTACTGATGCACAGGCTAAGTTTCATCTTTCACAGATTATGAATAACACGCAATTAATCTGCCAAAACTCAGAGAAGATGCCAGAAAATGCCAGAAAGCTAGTGAGACTCCTGACCATAACAACCGCCAATCATAAAAAGAGGTTCCGTGACGTCATAGGACAGGGAGTACCACCTGTGCTATGTTTAGCAGCGGATTTAGTGACGTCACTAAACGGGGCACATGTACGTGCCGGCAAGCACGTACATGGATCAGCTGAGGTCGTATCTGCTCGATTGTCGTTGTGGTAAAATGTTGCGATTATTTTTAACGGTAATTGATCGTTAATTACAACGTGTTTGAAGTATTTTGCAGCCCGCCTCATGGTGAAACTGGCTAAATGCGCAAGATCGTAACCGCCTTTCAAACGAACGCGTCGGAGTAGTGTTTCCGTGGTGTTGGCAAGATGCTGACTGGCAACACCACTCGAACCCTGGGTAATGTATCTTGCTACAAGAGTTGCACCAGTGTTGACTTCTGTGACGTTTGCCATCAGTCACATAGAGACAGTGAAGAATAAAAGTACGTATGCTGGTGATAGTGACTACAACGTAGGCCTACTCGTGTTTATAGTAGGCCTCCTGCAATAGGGGCAGGGTGCTCTCAGCACAGCCAAGATGAAAGTAGAACTGTGGCGTGAGCTGCTGTTTTGTTGCACAACACGTGGCAAACTAATCGGTTGTGCGTAAGACAGCGACTAACGTTTACTGTTCTCGACAACAGATCAGTATGACAGAGCTCTACCCCAGGTGCAGCCATGTAACATGAGAAGGGTTCACTAGTCCGAAGGTTCACTAGTCCAAACTTGTCTCGAATATGTTTTCAAGGTATAATAAAATATAATATAAAAAAAGGTACCCTTTAACCCCCAACCCTAACCCTAACTTAGGGGGTTAAAGGGTACGCCAACCCTAACTCTTCGGACTAGTGAACCTTCGGACTAGTGGGATGTTCCCTGTAACATAGGCAACAAGCTCCGGGAATCTATTTCTTAAAATCAGGCATGTGAAAAATTGTGAAGTCAGAGCTTGTAGTTCCCTGGAGTCAAGTTTCTGACCTGGAGTTGCAGTGTCCTCAGGCATAGGCAGGGACTGATGCAACAGGTAATCTGCATATGCTGGAGTCCCACAAAAAAACAGCTCGGCATCCCTGCTTAAAATGTATTTTAGCTCACTTATATGTTAATATGCAGATAACCCATTCATCCTTACCCTAATTTCTGTGTGCACTACTACAGATGTGTAGACCCTTCCAACCACTGCAGGTCTCATGTTGTTCACTATGCAAAGCCGTTACAACAAAACGGTGCAAGATAATGACCGTTTGTCATGCGGCATGCACTCATAACAGACACACCCCAACATTGCATACACAACTCCATTTAATTAACTCAACAGCAAGCTGAACCAATGTGGAATGATGCAGTCAGTGCAAATAAACAAGTGCTCTGAACACAAACTGAGGTAAATCATGTGGGCAGGTGAGACTATTAATTGGTTAACCTCAGCAAAATCAGACATTAAATGTTCAAAAAGCACAGCACACATACGAAGTATGAATGTCACACAAGGCAACAACAAAATAAATATCACCTTCCAACTACCAAGCAAATAAAACAAATGTTCATACAATTTTGAGTATTTTAAGAGTTTCTGACACAGTAATATGGGTAAGCTGATAATCAGAGGACAAAAATGTAGAAGTTGTTGTTCAGTTGTTAATATGTTCCATTCCTCTGAATCGATCACCATCACATAAATTTTAAAACTAAAAGCAGCACTTATACTACTGAACTACTACACCGAACTATTACTTCTAAAGCATTTTTAACAAAGCAACTACCGTACAATAACTGTACAGCTCTAAAGCAATAACCAAATTTTTTTGCCAATTTTAATTTTCTCATTAAATGACTGCAGACACTGTAAACAAAACATAATAGTTTGGCTGCTCAGAACACAGTATTTCAAAGTAGCATGTGTACTGCTGAAAAAAAGAAATATTCAGTACTTAGATGGACATATTTCCATGCAGATAACACGACAGCCACTGGCAATATACTGTCACAATACTACAAATAAAAAAAGATTTTCTAATAGTACTGCACAACAGTAATGTATGTAGGACCAATAAGTCTATCATTGTTAAATATACATATGAACAATGCTACAACATAAGACTGTGCTAGAATACTGAACACATACATACGATTATCACAAGTTGGGCAATAATGTTTTGCTCTTATGAAAAAATGCATTCTGTGCATCACTAAAATCTTGCATATTACTTAGATGAGAAAAAATACTTAAGTAATGAATATAATAATACTAAAAGCATACAGTGCTGACAGACGGCCCATTTCCTAATGCAAATTGCTTTTAACGACATGAAAATACTGTAAAATGTGGTCAACGAGTACTGAATCTGCCACGAAAAATAATAAATGCATAAATGCATCACTTATGCTATTAACCACAACTCTTTTCATTTAGAACGTATGTGAAAACAGCTGTTCTCATCAGTATGATTCTTAGCTCAATGTGTACACATAGGATAGGTATACCCTGCACCAGTAAATGTTAAATTGTACACTTCGCTGTGTGATTGCATACTCGCATGGACCATTTGTTATTGCTCAGTAATGTATGTGTCAAACAGCAATCTGTTACAGTATCCAACAAATACCAAATATACAAAATAATGAGTGTGCCAACAGCAGCTAACATCATAATACAAGATTTCAACATATTAAATATGTTATATATAAATATATAACACTAGTAACTGCCTATATATGTAGTCCAGTAAAGTGTATAACAGCAACACAAATACAAAAATGTTACAGTATCAAATATGTTCTTCAAACTACTAAATATGCAATTGAAATTACGTACATTAACCTACAGGTACAGTTACCAGTTCACAAGATTTCAGTTAATCAAAATCTGTCATTAACTGATCAGATCTGTAATAAATCACACACAATAGAAATTTGCACTCTGAACTCTGCAGCAAACATACTATTGAACTCCAGTTCAAGATATGCAAAAAAAATCAACATAAAACAGGTCAAAATACAACAAGGTTTGCACATGACAAAATAACATGCAAATCTGAACATGAAAATACAGCTGTATGTAAAATAATCACCAAAAGAACTGCAATTAATGAACATAAATAGTTAAACAGCTGGATTTTTAGCAAACAAAAAGTTACCACAGCGATCAATAACCTCAAAAAACCAATCAAAATAAAAATCACAGCCATCTGACATATGCAGCAACGTGACTTAAAGAGTAACGACTGGTACAAATATCAGAGAATACTGGATACTGAGAGAACTATGAACACATCAGGTAAACTTTTGACACTGGAATTAAAACATTAGGTACACAATATACACTGGAACACAAAAACAACATGCAACAAGTAAACTGCACACCGCAGCAAAGCAGTAATCTCACATACAATAGGAAAATTATCACAATTCAATGACTTTATGTATAATGTGCCAGTTTTCCACCCAAAATGACTACGTTCACATACAAAAATTTCTTTGACAATTCTAGTTATTTCAAATAAAGTTAAAAAGGTAATAAAACCATTTAGAATAAAGGCAAATTAGACTAACCAGTTTCTACTAAATATCTTCTTAAAGTGGTCATGCCCACGTTCTGTCATCTTGCTATTGTGTTTTAAGTCAATTTATAATACATGCATCGTAGATATCCACTACCAGAAATGGTCATATTTAATTTCACCCGAATTATTCAGATCTTTGTTGGACATTCACGAAAACTGTGCACATTACATGTAATTTTAAAGGTATTAGCATACATACTGCACACTGTCAGGTCTACTGTAAAGCATGGGGGCAACTATTCAAATTCGCCTGTTGACTAACAATCACACTAAACCAAACACTACTCTGATGCAGTTCACATTCTGAAGCTAACTCGATGGTTAAGAAAAAAATGACTTCAATTCGAGCACAATAAGAACACAAGACTAGCCAAACAAAAGTACGGCAGATATTTTCACAATGTACAATGCTCAAACTGATGCAGTGAAGCCAAACACTAACCTAGAAGTCATTTGTAATAAAAATTCAGCTAACATGCCATTACAAACGCACTGTTGCAAAGTGAGACCGATTGCTCATATACATCAGACAGTGTGGCTAAATGTCCTCAGTACTACATTCATGCATATTCACATCATCTGAAGCCACATTATCTGGGTCTGCTGGATGTTGACTGTCGGATGCAGTAGCATCTTCAATGTCATCTTCAGGTCCTTCCATCTGAAGCTGTGTTGCATCTTCCTCCACCACTGGACCACTTGAATCAGCATCGTCATCCAAGCTAATGAGACACTCTTGCTCTACACTTTCACTAGCTGCATTCTCAGTTGCATCTCCCTCTCCCTCACCCACACATTGGTCAGCATCACTGGGACGTTCTGCTGTTTGCTTGTCTGCAGCTGTATCACTCACATCAGTGCTGTCACCCAAACTGATGAGACACTCTTGATCCGCTGCCTGCTCAGTGCCACCTTCTGCATTCACAACCTGGTTAGCATCACTCTGGCATTCTGCTGCATCTTCATCTGCTGTCGGACCACCATCATCCGCACATACATTACTTCCACTAGCTGCATGCTCAATGCCATTCACACACTGGTCAGCATCTCTGTGATGTTTCGTTGTGTCTGTATCTGCATCCGGACCATTATCATCTAGGCTGATGAGGCACTCTTGTTCCAAGGTCTCACTAGTTGCATGCTCAATACCATCTTCCACATTCCCAACATCACAACTATCAACTTGGTCATTGCTGTCTACCACTGTGCAAGTGGATTTACCCTCAGTATCAATGCCACGTACATCACTGACTGGCACATCATCGCCTGGTACACTGGTCTCATCAGCCGCTCCATCAGTTGCAACGTGACTACTGGAATCCTGCGTGATAGGAGACGATTTATCATTTTCCACAGAAGGTGACAATTTGTCATCCTGCAGAGAAGGAGATGACACACCAGCTGGCACCTCATCTTCCCACAACTGCATAACACATCAGTGCATTTCAGTTCACAATCTTTGCACATTCAGTGTGATTCCATAAAAATACACCCATTTTTGTTTTCTTTTATATCTCCTAATAGAATGATCAAATATGCATAAAAATTTCAGTGAATGTAGCTGAGTAAATTCAGATTTCAGCCAAGTAAAAATTGCCAAACTTGTGAATAAAAATTCTTTGGTATCACTAACTCTGCCATGTTATCATATATTATGTACAAAAAATAACAAGTAAAACTTCTAACCACAAAGTTCCATTAACTATGATCAGTTTTGTACACTATACTAGAATATCTTAAATCAACAGCAACACAGTCTTGGGTCAGAGTGAATTAAGATCAGAACTGGATCCCAATATAATCTGCTGTTAGGGTTAACTGTGTATCAGCAGTGCTGTTAATTATGTGTAGAATATAAACAGACACAACTGTCTCATGTACTGAGTGCAACGCACAGTTCAGCATACGAACGACTTTTGTTGCCTGCCACGCCACCTGTCAGTACTGACATTGCTGACTGACAATAGTTATCCTTATCTTATCTTAGTAATATGGCCAAATGTAAACTAAAATCAATCATTATCACTGTTGTTGCAGCAACAGGATCCCTCGTTTTGTTTTATATCTGAATAAATCAACAGAAAATCAGTTTTAAAAATCATCATAAAAAGATACTCATACTGAACTGCAGCTATGCACCAAGTTTCAATTTCAGGTGCATTGTAGTTTCTGAGCAAATGCATCCACAGAAAGTCCTAACACTCACCTAATCACCAATGAATTACCCAATCAGTTGAATCTAATCACCTAGGAATCTCACCTATGCTGAGGAATATCTGCCATGCATGTAAATCATAATTCTCTACCGTTTGTTTCCCAACTAGACATGAGTATGTAAATTCCAACATAGAGAATCAGTACTGTACCTTAACAGCTCTAGATCTACAAACTTCTGATTCTCTGGCAGTTTGACCTTCGCCCTGCTGCAATGACTGAAACTTGGCCAACATATTCCTGGTGTACTCCGGAGGTGGAAGCTCAGACTCAGCAGACTGCTCCATGGTCTCAGGATCACGGTTCACCGCGGGTGGAGGCACTGGTTTTGGTTTGTCCCACTTGGAAGCTTTCTTGGTCAGCTTGGGTGATGTGTCCGAAGTAATGGGATGTTCAAACACACTCTTGGCTGACGCCATTGTAATGAACCGTGCCTACAACAAAACATTATAAATTCAACTTCTATACACTGTAAATAGGTACTGTCTAACAGATATGAGTGAGTGAGTAGAGGCTTAACGTCTCACTCGACACTTTATAGGTCATTCAGGGGACGATTATTACATGTCAGATGACCCAACCAACAGCGTCAAAGCACGGAAAGAAGCCAGTTGGCCGCTGAGACAGGCTTCAGTCCCACCAGAACCACTCCACCATGTTACAATATGAACTGTAGGCAATCAATTGCCTCTAGGCTAATCACAGTGTGAAAGTCCCAGTGTGACAATAACTCACCTGCTGGATCTATAAGCTGCCTAGAACATCACACAACAAGAGTATTGCACTGAACTCTAGTAACTAGAGCAACTGTGTTAATGTTCCCTCTTTCACTCCAGTCCATCATCAGTAATCAGATGAGGTCATTGAGATTGAGGGGTGGCTAGCAGACATGCCAGACATGATAACGATGATAATGATGATGACATCACACGAAGGTAAAGGTAGAGCACACTTGATATAGTGCCTCTTTATGGGCCAAACCCATCACAGAGGTGCTCAGGTATGGCACACGTTTTCAATGGATCACACAGTTTTACCTGCCACCTCTGCATTTATCCACGAACGGAATGAACCATACCTGCCGTTGCCTTCTCAGCTAAAGATGGTCCTCATTTACTAACCCCGGAGGGATGGAAGGTTGAGTTGGCCTAGGCACCACCACGGCAAGTAAACAGTCTGCCCAGGACCACTACATGACAGAAATCACAGTTATTAGCTGCTTAGAACGTCACACCTCACCGGGCAACTGGAAACGCAGCAGGCTATAAGCATCAAACTTACGACCTCTCGGGCCGAAAACCCGTGATGCTAACCACTGAGCTATCGAGTCACCACACGAGTAGTTCAGATAAAAATTAAAATGACTACAGTAAAAAACAAGTGCTGAGCACTCCTTAAATCAGATGAAACCAAGTGCATCTGAGTACCTTTTCCTCTTCACCATCGCAGACGACATTCTCATCAGCCTTATCCCCACTGACACAAACACACACCTCAGTCAATGTACTTTCTGTATACACTCTAGTGAGTGAGCGAGTAAAGGCTGAACATCCTACACGACACATTATATGTTCTTTAGAAGATTCTAGTGACTGGTCACCAAAGGCCTTGGGGAAGCAGTGCTTTGATATTATATAGAAGTACCACAGGCACTGAGGGCACTTGAAAAACAAACCACAAGTTATATCACACGTCACACAATCGCAGACATCTGTGCAACTTCTTACAATCAGTTTACAAAATGCCTAGTGACTGTTTGCTCTCAGACTGTACTTACTTACTGGTACTACCTTAATCCAGATTCCAAATGATCTCTACTGTGAGTTACATTGACCTACCCAATATTTTACAATTTTTCAACTACACCAAAGTCACAACAAAAATGCTAATAATGAATTAACAATTGGGACTTAATTAACAGATCAATAAAACTAACAGACTGTGTAGTCATAATGCAGAGTAGGACAAACAGCTCATAAAAATGTACACACCTCTAACTCTTAGAAATTGCAACAGTTTACTCATTGAACTCTGGCATTCAGGTGACTGGATTAATTCAGACAACAAACACATCCGAGAATAAATGTAGGCCTTAGTCACCAAAAGTTTCACAAACAAGGCACAAGTTTTTTTAAAAAAATTAGGTCTGTGCATAAACTGTTGTCTATGACACAGGTTGGCCAACTGGATATCTTGTTTAGAGATAACTTAACCACACCCACATTCCATAATTCTAATGCTAATTCACAGTCTTTAAATACCAACCATTTATACATGTTTTTGTTTGTGCACTAATAACACAGATATTACTATTCACACATTATTAGCAACTGCAATTCAATTCAAACACACTTTAGCACAGCTACAAATATAACGCACTGGCAATACTTGAAATAAAGTTTTAAAAAGTACAGCTGTCGAGGCATTAAATCTTTTAATCACGTTAACACATGCGTTAATTTTTGTAATCGCATGCTAATGCACTTTTGATGCACCCTGATTTTTTGCAGACTTGAGTACTTCTAGTGCATTGTGCAGGGTGTCATGTTTACTTCCCAGCCAACAGGCCAATAGCAAATTATACTGCTTAGTGCCAGAGGTATACAGATGTAAATAACTTGCCCATGGTTACTACAGCAATATGTAGCTAAGACTTGAACTTGTGACCTAATGGTGACAGATCCAATGCTCTCTCAAGTGAGCCACCCAATACTGTTGTGCATTATTGCATTCATCAAACTTGCTGCAGTAATAGCAGCCTCTGAAAACAATCGCAACAATGAAAACCATCAATGTTACAAAAAACATTTGGGTGAAAGTCAACCAACAACAAACCGTACAAACTGCAATAATACCAGTTCTTTGATAAAACACATAATCTATATATATATATATATTATATATATAAGGCACTTTGTGTGTTTGTCCGCTCAGAACTCAGAAACAGGTATGGTAATTGTCTCCCAATTTTCAGGGTAGCTCCAGGGCACCCCGGGGATGGTTTAATGCACAAAAAAGTTGGGGTAGGGGGGCATAATTAATAATAATTTCATGGCCCGTAGGCTATGCAGCAAAGCATGTTCAGCCAATGTGGTTATTGGATGGGAGGGGTG
>Ga0126335_1001042_pt1 | contig 14833 bp, 8 predicted proteins | sample OlaspJWI45metaG_FD_108409 | JGI IMG/M metagenome (GOLD analysis project Ga0126335, IMG submission 108409) | Marine gutless worms symbiont microbial communities from Oahu, Hawaii - Olavius sp. 1 OAHU.JWI-45 metaG | ecosystem: Host-associated > Annelida > Digestive system > Unclassified | place... | reverse complement strand
TAGCAAACGATGTTAGAAAGGCAGAAAAGGCTTAATTTCTTACCGGAAATGCAATCCAAAGTAACTACTAACTGCGACAACTCTAGCGGGACCCGAGTATAAAACATGGGGTTTTGGGTGGGGACATTCTTAAGAACATAACGTAACGTAAGACAACGCACAGAAATTTGTGCAAAAAGCTGTATAAGCAGCATGTGACGGTGGCGCCACCTAGGAAATGGGTGAGAACTAATTAAGGGAAGAATTTTTGCGCGAAAATTTCGAGGAAAAACGCACATAAATGCGTCCAATAGCTGAATAAGCTGTAAACAGAATGATGTCGCCACCTAGAGAATGTATCTGAAGTATTTTCAGCTCGAAAAAATGATGGAGAAGACCTTGAAAAGGGAAGGAAAAACGGTGGAAATAACCCTGGAAAATACATGCATAAACTGAATAAGCAGCAAAGAGAATGATTGCACCACCTAAGGAATTGATTTGAACTATTTTGTTTACCCAAAAGCAGTTGTGAAATAAATTTTTGATGGAGACAATGTTAGAGGAGGTAAGAAATTGCTGATGAAAAAAATGCACAGAAATGCGTCCATTAGCTGAATAAGCAGCAGACAGAATGATGGTGGCACGTATGAAATGTATGTGAACTATTTATATCCTCCAAAATTTGATGGAGACAACCTTGAAGATGGACGAGAAATTAGGTGGGAAAACACAAAAGAAATTCCTCCATAAACTGAATAAGCAGCAAAGAGAACGATGGCGCCACCTAGCGAATTGATTTGAACAATTTTTAGGAAGAAACAGTTTGGAAAGAAAGTTTCGATGGAGACAATGTAAAAGAACTTTGGAAATTTCAAGGAAAAACGCATAGAAATACGACCATAAGCTGAATAAGCAGCAAATAGAATGATGGCGCCACCTAGGGAATATATCTCCGCTATTTTTTTGTACGGAAATACAGTTTTGAAATAAAGTTTTGATGGAGACAATGTCAAAGAAAGAAAGTCGAAAATTTCCAGGAAAACGCAGCAAAATTTGTCTAATAACTGTATAAGCAGGAAGTAGAATGATGGAAAAATATCTGAATAAGCTGTATACAGTGTTAGTGATCCATGTAGAATGGCTGTAGAGAATCAGTTGTCGCAGTAGAAAAATGCATTGAAGAACAGGACAGAAATTCATATTGCCCCAATGTAAAACAAGTGAACAAAAGCATTGATGCTGCCACACATAATAGAAATGCTGCCAGAGACTACTGCTACTAGGCCTACATGAGAAAAATGATTATAGGCCTAATGCAAAGGCCGGTGCATGATTTTTTGGGCTTGTGCGTCGTTTGACCTCATGTCGGCGTCGCCATTGCCCAATTTTCACAGGTGGGGCCGGTGCGCACTTTATATGGACCGGTAGACAATATCAGCCACAGATGTGCGGATGCCGTGTTTGTTCTGTCTACACTGTGTCCCAATTGAGGTGACACCAAATTTCAAGTGGCTTTCATTCTAAAATATCTTACTTTATTCGAATGAGAGTTTCACCACAGTTACCACTATTTACTTGACGTCCGTTATAAAAATTTCAACACATTACAAGTCCACGTCACACATCCTCTTTTGCGATCTTTATCTAGTTTGAAACAAATCAAGACTATTACCATACTTCTCATTCTTAGTTTTAAAAGTTTCAGAATAGTAGATAGTTGTCTCAGTTGTATGTGTAATAATTTGAAACATTTTCATTTTTCATTTTCTAGTACAAAGAACAGCTGTATTGCTCTGTTATATTACTGGAGTTCCCGTGATAAATTATGGTAAATCGCTATTATGAGTCCATGTCGTGTGTAATGTATTGTAACTGTTTATAAGGATCGCCACCAGAAAGAGCAGGCCTGCCTGCCACATATGTTAGTTTATGTCATATTACCTGCTGCATTTTGTGCACTTGCCATGTAGCAAATTATATGGTACAAATGTGAGAATTCTTATTTCTACACTTCTAAGCTGTATTGATCTGAATGGCAGGAAGCAAAGGCACAGCGGGGCAAGCTGTGGCGTGACCTCATTGTGACCAAGGCCATACTAACTCCATTGTGCTGCTATTGTTAAATTATTGATCTGATATTATGTATCCACGGGCACCACACTCTGTTGACTGTCGCTGACACAGTTGGATGCCAGTATAATGCCATTGTTGTTCATGCAGCACCAAATGGTCTTTGCTGGCTCTCTATAAATTGTCTGTTCTGTGCATTTGTGCAACTCTGTGTTACACCTGTTACAAACATTTGTTGCTGAAGATTATCGTGAAATTCTTATCAACTGATTCTTGTCCGGTGGTGATTATCACAGAATTTTTTTTAAATTGTTGCTTTCTGAGTAATCTTGCTATCAGAAGCAAAATGTGAACATCTTGATGAAATAATGATTACAGTAACTTATTGCTGCACTGTTATTTGTTAGAGTACTTGGATTATTTCGTTTTTGCCACGTGCCTTTTAGGGTTACTCCAAACTGATACATCTCTGTTCAGAAACGTCACACATACCCGAAATCATGTTCTTTATCAGTTCTTCCTTGGCGTCAACTGTCATTGATAGTCTGCACCCTGGATGGCATAACTCCTCATTATCCACAAAAACAGACCAACAGTCCAACACAGCTTTATAACAGGACAATTGTAATACTGAAGGTTATTAATAAGTTAACAATTTTTCTCCAGTTTCTACTCCAATTCTCATTATGTCTTTGTGCTTAGTTGCATTTTGTTCAACTTTTGGCATTATGATAACAATGGCACTAAATGTGAGTGAGTGTGTAGAGGCTTAACGTCCCACTCAACACTTTATAGGTCATTTCAGGGACGATTTTTACAGGCCAGATGACCCAACAGTGTCATAGCACACAAGGAAGCCAGTTGGCCACTGAAATAGGCTTCAATCCCACTAGAACCACTCCACTGTATTTCAATATCAACCGAGGCATCCACCTTTAGGCTAAGCACAGCATAAGGGTCCCAGTATGACAGAAACCCAATCTGCTAAACCTAAAAGCTGCCTAGAACATAGTGAAACAAGAGTGTTGCACAGTACTATAGTAACTAGAGCAGAGAGTGTTAATATTCCCTCTTTACGTCAGACCGTCATCGCTAATCGGATGAGACCACGGAGGTTCAGGGGTGATGACACTAAGACATTACTATGCGTGGCATTTTTTGACGTGTGTATTTGTGTATCTACAGTATTGTGTTAGTAGTTGTTGTTGTTTGCTGCAGCTTGTCACAGAAGAACAGAAATATGACTGACCCGTGTGAGTGTATATGGAACCATGAGATGGCCATGCAGAGGCTGATGAGTCTGGTTAGTGAATGACTACTTCAAAATTAATTTCTTTTTGCATTTAGTTGCATTTATAACCCTTTGTTAGCTGGACCGCCACAATGTGGGGGCCAGCTATAGTAATGGTCCACATTGTCCATCTCTCTGTCTGTCACACGCGAATATCTTTGAAACTAAACAAGATAGATGTATGGTTACTGTGAAATGCAAATAGGAACTTGGGCTTCCCGATTCAGAATCTGCCATCAGATTTGCAATAGGAAGTACGGTTCCACCATTTTGGGTGTTTCCAGGTTGGCACTTTGCCCATTCAGACAGAAATGGGCCGGTTGGGCTAGTGAATGTAGTGAATTGATCTGTGGCAACAGGCGCCGTTGGCACCACACTGGGCACTGTGGCGGGCCAGCTGTCGTCACATCCCATAATGGACGATACCTTGTTTTACCTGTATGTCTGACGTTTGTATGCAGCTATGTTTGTGGTTTTCTGTCTGATGATGTAGTGCTATAGTCATTTGCCAGTTTGTGTCCCTTTCTGTACTGATTTGAGTACCGGTAATTACAGGCTGCTTTTTAAATTTTTAATGGACTCAAGTTCCTTATTGTCTTCTGCTGTTTGGGCTGCATTTACTGTCAGCAGATAGACCAGCCACACCAGTTTGTGTTGTAAAGCGTGGGCCTTGATCTGTGAGAAGTGATTTAACAGAGATGGCTGTAAAATAACATGTGATACTTGTTCATAGTATTCAAGCTTCTTTGATACCAAAGCAACAGGTTATGTGTAAAATTGTAGTAATTAAATGTATTTTTGTTTGCTGTTTAAGCTGAGACAATCACAGTCTTATTGCACCGACAATGAATGCATTCAAGACAGTAAGGACTTTGTTCTTTTTATGTAGTTTGTTTATCTGTTGTTGCCATATCTTTTTTAATTTTTAAAATAGCTTTATACTGCCATTGCAAGTGCAACATATTTGGGTATTGTTATTATAATTGTTAAGTTAAATTATTATATTGATTTTTGTCACTCAGACTTATTTACAAAACTGCTAGAGTTTGACTATCACAGTAGCATTTTAATGACTGTATTCTGAAGTATGCAGCTCCATGTCTTTGCTATGGATTTCAGGTTGTTTGTTGCTGTTACTGTTATTGTTGACACATGTGCAGTGGACCCAAAATAACAGGACATCGGCAATGGCTGGCTTTAAGTCAGTCTGATGCTGCCCTGTCTGAAGAAGAAATAGAATTAAATTCCCATTGCAGTATAAAGAAGATTTGTGGTCAGTTTAACAGTTTGTTGTCCAATATAATACTGTCTGTGTTGTGTAATTGTAGTGCCAGGTCCAAATGGAGATCTGGCAGGTGGAGGATTCAGCATGATGATGATGATGATGATTGGCTGGCTTGTTATTGCAACAGCTCTCTTCCTCTTGCGCCCTGCATCACTTAGACGTCAGTTGAATGAAAAGCCGTCAGGCATGGTTGGTGCACTGCACAGCTGTTGTGTATCTTATTCTTATCACATTCATCTCACCTCTCACACACCAGTTCGTCATCTGATTTATAACCTTTTTCACCACACAACACACTTTTCCAGGTCTTTTCTTTCATAGTTTTCTCTCTTTTCCTTCTGCTGACTGGTTCCATGGAATCTGCCCATCCGTATATTATGCATTAGTGGAAAAGTGCATGTCATTGCAGTCATGTGATGTTATCAGCATGCCTATTTTCAAGTGGTTGATTAACTGGCAAGCACTCGTAGAATAACAACTGATACAGCTGAGCATATTACACATTTACTGTGAATGATTAATGGAATAAGTTTGTAAGTTAACGTCACACGAGTATTAATACTTACTGTAGCTGATGCTTTGAGAGCTGTCTGATCATTGCATTTGGATTAGAATCTGGTGCCATTAATGCCGTAGTGCTGTGATGACATTATCATCTAAGTTAAACACTGTGAACTGTGAACTATTCTCAAGTCTTGATTTACATTATCCCAACTATCTGATCAGTTGATTCTTTTCTTGTGATAAAAAGTGACAAGAAATTTGTTTGAAATAATTCGTCGCTGTTTGACAGATTGAGGCACAACGTGACCTTCTTGGTAAAGATAGTGATTAGTCACTTCAATTTTGATATCACCACAGTCTTGATGATGATGGTGGTGATTAATATGCATCTGGTCATAGTTACTGAACTTGGAATTGCAATGCTGTGACATATTAATATAATATATTACTTGTGATGTTTGTGCTAGGACCGTGGAGATGGCAATCCACCTGCTCCTTCGGTGCACTGAAACTTGGGACCAGCGTTGTGAACATGTTTACCTATACACCACTCTGTGCCATCCACTGCAGTGACATCTGAGCTGGTTTAGGGATTTTTTTAATTGTTTCCTGCGTTGAATATTTTTTTATATTTCTGTTTGCATCTACCTGCAGTTGTATTTATTTCTAAATAATATGGTTGTGTTGAATTTTACATAGTTTTTAGTGAACAGTTGAAAATTGCCATAAATGGCCACAAATTTCCATTATATGATGATGATTAGTCGTGGTTCATATGTGTGCCTTGGGCAGTTTTAATTTTACTTCAAGTATGTTTTATGTCGTGTTACTGACAATACTCTAATAGATCTTTTTAGTTCCCAGTTACACAGGCTAGTGTATCATGGACGGTGAGGTCATGTTGTCCAAAGTGACTAATAATAAAGACAGTTGTCAATCTGACATATCACTGAAACACTGACGTTAAATGCAGAACAAATTCAGATTAGAACAACCATTTTGTACTTGGATGTCTGAAAGTAATTGCTGCAGACATTTAATTTATAGCACAAGTGCAGAGGACTGCAGCATGGCAATGAGTGCAAGACAAATTTCTGTAATAATAATAATAATAATAATAATAATAATAATAATAATAATAATGTCTATTAAAGTTGCAGACAAAATGCTGTGTCCGGGTTGCAAGTTATAGATTCTTAATTTTAGCATTTTGGTGATCGGTTCTTGTATTATTTTACATGTCTCATTTTGGCATTTTGCTGATTTTTAGCAAGTTTTAGTTGTAAATATTTTATACGCAGTAAGTTCAGCAATTCTGTAAGAAGGCATTGCTTATTTTCGAAGGAAACCAGAATGCAAACATTGTATGAATTCTCTTTGATTATACTGAAAGATTGCAACTCTGAAAAACTAAACATATTTCCATATTTTTATACCATCTCTACTCTGTATTTAATGCCATAATGACGCCTGCTGGTGGTTCTTACTTTTAGTTTAACAGTCATTTGTTTGCTGTAAATGATGAATGGAAGAAGCAGAAGACATCAATGTGTAGCAGCAGCAACAGTATCTCCTGTGATTTATTTACTGTTGCAACTATGATGCACTTTGTACAATGCTATTTTTGAAGTGAGCCCATTATATAATAGGATATAAAATTGGGCAGGTTAATATTTTGCTTTGCTCCATATTGTAGATAGCTTGTGACTACATATAGCACTGTGGCACTACCAGTATTGAATAAATGCCATAGATCCAAAGTGAAGATATCACGTGATGAACATCAATCCGTTCCATTGTAGAGTCACAAGTGTGAAGGGTAGCAATAAATATCGAGAGTTAATCAAAAACGTTTTCAAGCAGCTGAAGAGTGCAGCTGCAGCATGAATGTTTTCAACAGTATATTAAATACGTTTTGTGGTTAATTCCTAGGCTGCTTTAGTTACCATCAAGTACTGCTATTCTGAGTAGAATCCTGTAATTAATATGTTGAGTTAGGTTGTAATATTTTGTCACTGACAACGAACAGTTCTCTTATTATATAAGTCTGCTTTAACAAACAATTGATGAAAATGTTGCATTTCATACTGATGTATGTGATGGTTTCGTTTGTATGACATACACAGCCAAACCTTTAGAAACGTGTTCAGGCAGTGGAGGGTTTTTGGGGACTATGGTCGTGACAGTTATCCAGGCTCTGAGGAACTTTATCCACTAGAAGGTGTCCAGTGCTCTAGACTGGTTCTGTATTTACACAAATAGTAAATGAGCCCATTAGTGACAAAGTGCTGTTTACTGTATATATATATATACAGTACATGTATATATATATAGCTCTGTAGTCACTCTGCAAATATATGGTGGTTGGGGCTTCAATAAAAACATACTTGGGCCACAGGTTTGCAGTGCATATTCTTTACTGTGTAGCAGACCGAAATACCATAGAAATTATATTATAATATGCACACTTGTATAATACGCACCCTGACTGAGGGGAAATCGTGGGAAAAGTTAAGCTGATTTGTATAACACACACCCTTTTCTACAGAACGTCACTAGGCACATTCGAGCGGCAGCTTGATGAACATCATCCAACTCTGTTGCAGCGTTTTGCCAGTCTGGCGCTGTTATACAAGACTGGACTTATTTGCTTAGGGATAACGTTTTTACTCAGTTCATTCCGGTGTTACACAGATCTGTTATGGTGAGGCGGCACATTGTTTGTTTAATGGAATAATACTATTAAGAATGTGTAATAAAAAGCGTATATTTGGTACCCTCATGATTGTTTGGCGAGAATAATTGTTTATACATGTCTGAATAGATATATTACACATCGAAACTGTACATAATTGATTTTTGAGTTTACGTGTATAATACGCACCCTGACTAGTGGGCCTTTGGTACAAATTGTGCATATTATAATCGAATTTTTACGGTAGTGTCACAAATTTGTCTTGTCGCACAGTGGAACATGGTGTCATTTTGTTTCTTAGTAATAACTATGCTGCGTGCAAATCCTGCCGTTGCCAATTTGCCATGTCTGATGTTGATTTAATGCTATGCAGTCTGCACGGTTTACTGCCTCTGTCTGATGGCTGTTATATGCTGATCAATGTCAACACTGGGAAAAGTAACTTTGGGGCCATATCACTACTGCTGACTACCATGCTGCAGTGCTAACACTCATATATGCTATATTGTACATTGGAAATATGCTGTATAATATACATGTATGGTTTTAACAACAGCTTTCAGTTTCACATTTGATTAAACAACTGCACAGAAGCACTAATAGTTGACTGTTTAATATGCTTCATTTTTATCAACACTGCAATGCAATGTCAACATATACATTTCTCGCAGTAAAAATAGCGAAGTGAACTATTCTCATTAGCAAAATACAATCTTGACTGAGTCAGAAACTTTATTTGTTTTTTATTTTGGAATCCAATATCTCTGCACTCGCTAGATGGATCTTCATGAAACTTGTACCAGCAGTTATCTAAAAAAGCTGATATCCTGCCCATAGTGCCTGGTTTAGTTTAGTTTAATTTTGATGTTGTTGAATATTAAACAGCTATAACTGTATGTGAAACATATGCACACATATTAATTTCACAACAGATAATTAACAATTACATAGTACAAAGATAAACTTGTCAGTGTAAACTGCCTTATGCAAAAGTTTTCAGATACAAGTCTTCTTCACAAAAGGCAACTTGCTAACTACTGTCACTGCAATATAATGTAATATGTGTAAAACTGGAAAACCTGCAAATATTTGTACAACAGACAATGGACAACAAATAGTAATAAAGTGATAGAAATAGCAGATAGCTTCATCAGTAAAGGCCCTTTTGACTTCAGTGAAGAAACAAATGACAATGTGTTAACTGCATAATTTACCTGTTAATTATAAATATAAAGCAAGGTGGTGGTAACTGTCCAATCGAGAGGGTTTCTGCTGGAGGGATTATTATCAAGTAGGGATTTCTTTCCTGGGTTGTCCAGAATGTTACTGCCCCTGGAGTATGACTTTCAGGCTCCTGTTTACACCTGCTATTGAGTATACAAATGGACACAGTGCAGTGTACAATCTCGACTCTTGACAAACTTCTCAGGTTACTATAAGTCAATAAACAAACGTTTTTAAATCGCATACAGTAACAAAAATACCAACATGCGGCAATAGCTAAGTTTTCCGACACTTTAATTGTTTCACATACCCTTACTGCTATATCGGACTTACCTACATCAAGTGGTACTGATCAATATTGTACAACCACAGTTCTGCAGTTAGGATTTCAACATGCAGCGTTAGCATCAACATAAATGTCTAATACACACAGTGGACCAATAAAATATGACACCGTAATTACGCAGCGTGCCACAAGCTACAGAAAAATGGCTCACTTTACTTGCTTAATTGCTTGTCAGAAAAATTTCAACAACTTCATGATTACAAACACAGCAGTGATGTTGGGACGCATGTATTTGCAATGTGGTGCAATAATGGCAAAAGTAAAAATGAAGCGACGTAGAAACTTCCATATGCATGCAACCAACCGCAGATACTGTAACAATCTGTTCACAAATTAGTAGAAATGAGTGTAATGGTGTCTGTGCTATAGAGAAAGATATCTGAGCTTGTTTTCTGAGACACACTGGTATCTATTGCAGCAACAAATAGTTCACATATAATGCACACACTGGAGACTAAACACAGTCAAAATGATGCCAAACTCAATCAAGCAGATCAATGCATATGACTGCAATGCTCTGTTGGTTTCACACTTAATGGCGAACTTTCAAATAAAATCATTTACCATACTTTTATTGTACTAATTCAGGCATTTTGCAATCATTCATCATATAACACACACTGATTTTAGACTTTAGCGCACTTTACAATCGTACTACAGAAATGATGTTATGTGCAAAGAACACTGCAAACACTACACATCTTTTAATTCTTTACCAATAATGTCCTTCATTCTTTAAGTTGCTGAAACCTTCATTCACAAGTTTCCTTAACTACAGTTCATATGATGAACATAGTTTTGTTTTATCCTGCAATGCTGCAAATAAGCACAGACAAAATGCAAGCCATATACAGAATGCATGTAAGTCAGCAGCTAAATCTTTCACAAGCACCAAGCTGTCTATGACTCAAAAATAGTAAAATAAACATCACTACTAATACTGGTTCCGTCAGAGGAAGACAAAAATAATGACAGGAATTCTACCATGAACGTACGGTAAAATGACTGGAGTTAAAAGCATCGTAACAGAAAATCTGCAGCACAAAAAATATTGCACACATTAACGCATGTCAGCAAATGCTCAATACGGTGAGCGAGTGTAAAATAATACCCAGACATTGAGAAGTCGCTAGTTACAACTGTATCAGCTGTTGACATAAATGTAAATGTACTGAACGCATATCTGAACACTGCATAGCACATGGCATTCACTGCAATAACAGCCAACAAGTGGCTAAAGTAATTAGGCAATTTCCACATTGTATCTCCTCCCCTTGCGGTGAGAGGATGGGACCACCATATAATACAATATTCCTAGCAATACAATTTCTCACTATAGCAGTGTCACACCAACAATGTTCACTCCTATCACACAAAACTATTCACAAAATTCACACATTTTATGAATAGCTAAATACAAAAATGGTACTGTACTGTCAGAACTATGCAAAACTATACCAGTGTAAACAGCAAGACTTTCATCAACAATTGCAAATTTCTGCCTTTATAATACACGAGTCACAAGTCCAATATTACTGAGCTCAATCACACATTCATAAATGCAACAGGCAAACGAAGTACATGCACAAAACTCTACAAAGAATGGTATACTGATGAAACACTCATTAATGAGGTATTGTAAAGTGGTCTTAAATGACAAAGTATTAGAAAATTTGACGTTTACTTCCAGGCTAAAAAAATTTATCGACCGAGAAAATGCGACTAATTGTCGTCATGTTGACACTGAAATGATCTACCTAAAATATCAAATCAACGAACCAAATTAATCGGCGGCCCCGAAACATTGCTGCACAAGCTCCAAAATATTTTAGGGTCAAGGAAAACAACTAGGGTCAGTTGGATTTCAGCCTCAGCTAAAAAATGCATACAGGATTGCAATGCAACAGCATCTATGAATCTAAAAGTATAAAACAAAATTAAAAACACATTTCTGGGCAACAATTCCAGTGACAAACACCATCTGGCAAGAGTGGTATCAATGCAGCAAATTTGCAATTTTGGTGCTGATTACAAATGTCGAGTTAGCTGAAAATGATAGCCTCCCACCACTAAAACACCTGCCATATGCTGCATAATGCATACTCTTCTTGTGACAGCTTTTTACCTATCTTAATACAATATGACATTATTCTATGCCATATACACCTTACAAACCAGCAATTAATGCAGAATGAAAACGAAATATAAAAAGATATAAAACCTGAACTTAACGCAATGCCAAAAGAAAACCAAAAATAGTGTATAGAACTGCAAACCACATTTCAATTAAAAATTACAGTAATAAACTTGTCTTTTATAGGCAACAAGTATGTGAAAAAACAACAGTTGGCGAACGTTAATATATTATTAGACAGCAAAAATAATAAAAAAAATTCTGCTGCCACAAATCACAAATTCAGTAGGTAATAAATGAGTAACTAAATAACTGAAAAATGAACAAACAAACGCACCTGTTTTATTAAAAAACATGTCACCATCAATCAATTACTATACTACATGCAGCATGCGATTAAAATCTCATAATCCAAACCTACGACGATCTTGAAAACATCTGACGTAATTCGATTCGCTTGCCTTTGCCCTTCTTGGACTTAATTTTGGACTTCAGCGATGGGTTTGTGCTAGAGTCAGCTGTAGATTTATTCAGCTGATTGGCAACATAGACGCCAGGTGGCAAGGCAGCAGATGCTGGAAGATGTGTCACTGCTGCTGAGTTGCCGGACACGAAATTGTTGTAGTTGTTAGGTGGGCGAACATACGGATTCTGCAGGATCTTGGGATGTGTTTCCATCACCTTGACCAAAAGATTGTCAATATAATCCTCCAGATCACGAATATATGCATCCTTGGCCGACAGCTGAGCTTGCTGCTCGTGTACTAGCCGTAGCAGATCCTAAAACATCGATCCATAACACACTTCACAGATAACAATAAACCACACTATACATTACCATCACTTGGTGGTCAATGGCCAGTGGCTGACAATCTGTTTCAATACTTTTGAAAACGTGTACAAATTCCAATGCAAAGTGCACCAAAACTATGAAACAGCAATCAAATTAAGTTTCATTTTTATTTTTCTTTATATTCAGAATATATCGTAATGCCATCATGTGAAAAGTTGAACAAAACTGTTTTTGAACTATGCAACGTTCTGGAAGTCACTTTAAATAAAATTTAAAAAAAAACATAAAATATTGTAATACATTTATCTTCAGTTATGATACGCCTAAACTAGCCTACAATAAATTAAGCACTTCCATAGGCAAGCCTCAGCTTTACCACGGTGGGTGTCGGCCTATTTTTGTCATTGCCATTCAGCGAATTTATCCCAGCATTCTAGGACTATTTAGGGCATAACTTCACAACAGGCAACGACTGAAATTGCAGAATCATGCACAATACACAAGCTTTCAATTAATACCTTTGACCACTATAAGGTATCTAACAGCGAATAGTAAACATAGTTGTTACAAAAATGAATACAAGCTACAGGGCCACAGCTAATCCTAGATTCTGACAGTTAGTCTACATTTAACTTAATCATAAACCACGCAGTAGACCGAGATTAATTACTGTCAGGCTCGGGTTACCTTCAACGCCAAAAAACATTATCACCATATTCCAGTACCAGGTAGACTGCAGTGCCAACATCTGGCTGACAATGCAATAGCCTTATGGCCGAAAAATGCAGCAACAATGGCATTTGCAAAATAAAATGAAAGTACCAAATAATACTGCTTGTTACAGAGACACAGATGAGTGCCTGTAGTCGTTAACGAAAGTGATATGGCAAAGAGTCAAAAATGCAAATGGTATATGAAGAATATGCAACATATGAATCACAAGTTCAAAGCCTAAACTATTACAGCACATAAAATACTGCAGAGGAAAAAATTTGCAACTAATAAAGCAAAGAAAAAACAAATACATTTTTCCAGTCACTAACACAACTAGCACTTACCTCATGCTCATAATCCTTGAGCTGGTCCATCAGTTCTTCATCTGTGACGCTTGTTTGCCGCTGCTGTCTCGCTCTTTTGTACTCATCAAGCTCACACAGCTCGTATGTTGCTAGCTTCGGTGAGAATCCACCACTACGAGCCAATGTGTGAAACTTATCTAAAATAAACAGTAATACATAGTAATACAAGAAAGATAAATGTGTTACTCATTGGCTGCTAAATGATAAAAACAAATAACACAAAAATGTGAGTAAGTAAATTTCAGGAGTGCATTACGCAAGATGCCCGCAATGTGCTGTGTGTCCTGGTATTTGGAGCACAGATATGATTACAACGCTGAAGTGAAGAAACTGGCAGCTGAGTGTCGGGTTCCAGATGTGGCCAGGCAGAGTTCCAGGCTAGCGGAACAGTAGGAGAAAAAACCTGATGACTGAACTCGCTACATCATAACAAAACTGCTGACGACTGGCAACAGTAACAATGGCTTACAGCAGTCCACAAAGTACTGAGAAGTTCTGCTCTGTCGGCAACAGCTTTGGATTCATTGAAAAATGTCCAGCCAATGCAGCTTTAAAAAACATGTCAAGCCATCAAACATTAAGAATTCGACTGCAGAAGCTGGTTCAGACACATAAGCAACTGTCCCGCACAACATAATCCATGCTAATCACAAAGTGCAGCAGACAGCTACAGAAACAGGCAGCTTTTAACTTTTAACTACTTTATACACATACTGCTTCCAAGCAAAAATCAGGATCTACACAGTACACCATCAGTACACCTGCATCTCTGGTGGAGTGGACCAAATCAGTTGGCCTGGTGTGATGTGGCTGCAATGTCTTTGATGATCCCACTGCCATGTGACTGCCAGCTATCACTGAGCTGGGAGGAACGTAGCTACTGAGAGAACCAAGCTGTGATGACAAACAATTCAAATCGTTTTCTCTCACAGCATTGTCAGCTTCCAGCCCATCAAACGTATCTGCAACTGTGCACCACATTCACATCATACACAGTATAAATCAACACACTGTGCTGCAAAAGAAATACATTCCTACTACTCTCACACTCTGTTTAACCAACCAATTTACTGTGATTGCTGCAGATTAGCATCAATATTAGAAAAGTTCTCATCTTGACCATTTGTCTGTTTCAGCAGAAGGCCAACGGGCAGACGGTCACACGATACAGCTGCTGCAGCGCAACCCTGGATACAACAGTCAACCCTGGATAGGCAACTGCTGCCAATGTCGAGCCACAATCACGTGGAAAATGACTGTGGCTCAATGGTATTAGTCTAGGAAAGTAAGCACAGCCCCATACTTCATCCAAAGTTGATCCCTAACACCGTGCAGTCAACCAAAAAATTACATGGTCACAAACTTGGTAGCACACTGCCTTTGATTTCTGTGAGATCCAAAGCATCACTGCTCTTTAACCAGTTGAAAATGTA
>Ga0126335_1001041_pt1 | contig 14843 bp, 9 predicted proteins | sample OlaspJWI45metaG_FD_108409 | JGI IMG/M metagenome (GOLD analysis project Ga0126335, IMG submission 108409) | Marine gutless worms symbiont microbial communities from Oahu, Hawaii - Olavius sp. 1 OAHU.JWI-45 metaG | ecosystem: Host-associated > Annelida > Digestive system > Unclassified | place... | reverse complement strand
TATATATATATATATATAAAACAGCCGAGTTCTCACAACATTTATACATCAAAGTGTGTAATGGCTAATGGCTATCATCAGTTATTTGCAAAACATAGTTACTTATCAAAAATATTTCCAAGGAGTAAAAACCGAAACAGTCGTACTATATTGCAACTGACCTCTAGGCACAAGTCCGAGGCCGTTGGTTCGTGCTGCGACAGCTGCTGCAGCCAGAGCGGCAGCGTTGAGACCGTCAGCAATGTGCTGAGGGGTCGTTGCTGGCAAGCCGGGCATCAGTGCCGGCGTCACGGACGCCTGATGAAGGACGTGTGCCGGCGCTCCGTTCGTCGTCATGACCGGGGGAGGAGGCGGCGGCAGCGGCGAGAAGTCGCCCGGTACACCAGCAGGTCCACCGCCGTAGCTAGGACGACGGCCTTCACGACGATTGCCGTCCACAGCGTACTGCAGCTCGGCAAGAGTGCTTAGTTTCAACTTCTCGCATTCGAACGGATACAAATACTTCATATACCTGCACACAGTATAGTCTCATGTCAAATGCTACACCAAATAGGCACTGGACCAAGTATAATAACCAGTGTGACCAATTCACACAGTAATTCTCACGTTTATTCATTCTGTCATTCATTGCCACCTGCACAGCGACGTGGTAATATTTTGCTGGCGTCTGTCTGTATGTCACATAGTAATAACTTTCAAAATCGTTCACCTAAAAACTTCGTTTTGGTGCATCTTCAAAAAGTACACTTTAAGTTCTTATATCAAGGTCATCGGGTGGGTCAAAAAATAACACAAGTAGGAAATTTGCCATTAATTTAAAGGCAATCTTGTTCATAGAATCGTCAAAAACAATGTATTAACAGCAAACTAACAAACACAATTTATGGAACAAAGTTAAAAGCTATGCACAAGAAGCATCACTTAAACATACTACTTACGATAAGCGACTCCAATGGAATTGTCAGGAACGAAGAAGAATTTTATTTTGAATTGGATTAGTTGCATGAAAATAATCAGAAGAGTCGTTGAAAATAATTTATTGTCTTTGTACGTTTTGTGAAGCTGCCACTGTTGGTGACAGAGAGCAGAGTGATGCTATATATGTAGTGTAGACAACTCACTGAGTGCGCAGAGTGAAGGCAGCGCTCGTGATAGACGACGGCAAGTTGAGACCCTTCGTGATCTCTCTCCATAGCTTCTTGTTGATCACCTCCACCAGTCCACCCTTTGAGACCACCAGTCGGAACAGCTCGTACAAGTCCAATGTCTGTTTCGCCATGATCGGGATGCGATTCACCGGCGTGCCTGCGTCACAGCAGTAACAAACACTCACACGTTGTTCGCTTTCATAGGTTAACCGCAAATAATTACACTGAAGATCGGATAACACAACGCTTTATATTCTTGCAGTAGCATGCATGCTGGAAACAAACAGTGACTTGAGATATTCACAGTAGACGCGTGTCATACTTAACAAACTAATTATATTATCAGTTGTTTAATTACAGGTAAAGTCTGCAAGTTAATTCTTTACGGCAGATGACAGTTTACACTTTCTAGCATCGTTGTTATCGCAGAATTAGCTACGTTTGTCTCATGCCGTTTTACCCAAAAAAAAACAATAAAACGGTCGTCGGTCGTAAATGGCTGTTTTCAAATCTACACTGCGTCCGGGAAAAAGTAAGCCACAGACAATATTGGATAGAAGTGTCAAGTCTCAACGCATCCTGACGACATTACGTGCACTAGATTCTGAATAAATCCTCGAAAGAACCGCAAAATACCGTTAAAAAATATTCATCAACAGTGGAGTTATTGATCTTGGAATATCGACAACAAAATATACCAGTTTCCATCACGTTAATTAGAGCAGTCACTTGTCCGGAAGTGACCTTTGCTGAGAGGACAATGCTCCTGCCCATAGGGCACGTGAGACCGTGCAAGTGTTAACGTCTGAAACACCAGACTTCATCGTTCCAACTCTCTGGCCAGCCAACAGTCCCGACAATCAACCCGTTAGACTACTAAATCTGGTGGGAGCTGCAGGAGCGTGTGTGCCGCAGCCGGATTCATTACGTCACCCAGCAGAAGTTGCGTTTTATCGAAAAGTAGGAACAATTCAAATTTTTAACCTGATGATCAACAATCATCCATGAAACAGTCAGGCAGTGACGTTCACGTCTTCGTGCTTGCATTTCATTACGTGGAGCATATTTTGAACACAGACTTTATATATGTTTGACTTTTGCACTTGACAAGTTGACAGTCACATGTTTAAACATTGCCAATAATGTACACTTCATGTTTTCGGGTGAGCTCCTAAACTTGCTGTAACGTATGCAGACGTTGATGTATTTTACTGAAATTTAGTGGTTTGTTTGCGATTAGATGTTGTATTGTTGGTGCAAAATTTGGTTAAAAGCCGACGTTGTTAATAGGAGGTATAAAATGTATACACTAATGTACTTTTTTCTGGACACACTATATATATATAAAGCAGCTTGTGTGTATGTATGTGTGTATGTATGTTCGCTTATAACTCGGAAACGGGAGGAGCGATTGTCTCCAAATTTTCAGGGTAGCTGTAGGGTAGGGTGCTTGGAGATATTTTAGGCGCAAAAAATTGGGGGTCATTGGTATGGGCCAGAAAATTGGCACTTATCATTTTTCGCTGCACCGGGCATCGAAGCATGGACGGCGCTAGGCAGCCTTAGCCTACAGCCTTAGGCAGCATTAGCTACAGGTCGGCCTCGCCGCTGGAGGCGTGATACACTGCGGCGCGGGCGGGCAGGCAGCGTCGCAGCGTGTTTGCTTTGACTAGGCAGCTGGATAGTATGGGGCGGGCGAGATATGAAGCATGGCTTAAACTATAGGTATAACGCCCAGCTGAATGGGCAGAATGGTCAGTGCTACAATAAACTACAGGTTTAGGTGTTTTTTTCACACAGCCCACAATGCGCCAAACATCGCTCTCGACAACGGACACTCAATAGTCAATGACGTCACCAAACCGGAAGTAGATCAACGTGTCAAGTCGGAACGGAAGTCGTGCTTAAACGCCGATGAAACTGTTATTCAATCGAGATCTACAGCGCGCTCTAGTGAACTACATCGGAACTACTTCATCACCGCATGCCTGGTCAGACAGCAGAACATTTAATTTAGTAGGCTACAATATAACACGCACCTGGCGCCGGCTGGATGCCAAGGAAGTAACGAGTTAGTGTCAACCGTAGATTTCATTAGTAGACCAAATGTCTACCAAACTCTGACGCAAAACAGCTCGCATAAGCTTATAGGCTCTAATGTCAGTCGGCTGATCGTCAAAGCTATATCATTGGTTGGCTCCTAGGTCTGCAAACAATACTGACTCATATATTTCTACCACACTTACCATAATTTTTTACTGGGAAAGTCCGAAATTTGCCCGGGATATTTTCGACTCAGTTACATGTAAATGGTTCCTATTTCAAACAGAACAACATTCAGAACTAAACAGACTCACTGCGCGCATGTCGGCCTGCCTTAATTGGCAATCAGCGTTAATTGCTACCTTTATAGTTACTGCTTGCATTTATTTAGGCATAGCAATCTTTTATGAGTAAAATTTTGCCTGACGCATTCAACATTCGATCTATAAGTATGAGCGGTCTTATGATGCAAGACGCTAAATTTGTTCACTATTTCACGGAGAAGTAGTCTAATACTTCCTGCATGTGCTGCAGCGCAGAACAAAGATAAACACAGACGGGGATGGAGGAGTTGGAATGAAACAACAATACAAAGAAGTGGAAATGTGTCGACCGAGAGACGGACAGACCGGATGAGCGCGCCTTGTGAGATTGACGCCACGGCGGCGGCGGCAACGCGTCGAAAATTACTTAACACGTCGCGCATCTGTCGGTCCAGCACAGAACGAGACACAGCACCATTCATTGTCACGTGTTTGCGTCAGTGTGGCGTGGCGTGGCGTGGCGTGCCAGCGAGCGACCAACGTGACCGGTCTGTTTCTAGGCTTATTCTCATAATTCACCGGTCATTGTCCACGCATGGGAGCCGCACAATCAAGCGAGACTTGTAATAAAAATACACTGTTATTCTTCTCACTAATAAAACGATAAATTTTACGACCGAGAACCTACCTGTAATAAAATAGTTTCGTTTTACATAGCATTACGCTGTAAGTAATAAAAAATATTGGATTTTTGTAACAAAATATGAATTTTGTACACGATCATGTCTGATCATGTGTAAATCAAGGAGAAAAATCATATATTTTTAGAAACAAACGGAACATGAAAGACTTATTCGCAGAAATATCGATTACAAAGTTGAACGAATTCCTGGAGTAAATTTGTAGGCGCTTGTGGTGACAAGCGATCGATTTCATGTCTCGGCTTGTAGCCGAAAGTCATCAGGTTACTGATGCTACCAGCTGGACACTGCTCCGCCCCCGGTCAGGTGTCCGGTCGCTCTGACAAGGAGCTCTGTTGACGGTAACTTGAGCATCAAACTACATTGTACATGAATTCATGCATATTGCAATTGCTAAGCGACAGCTTACATGTACGCGGTAACCGATCTTCACGCACGTCACAGAGAATTTCTCTTGGGGTGTCCGACATAATACTAACCGTGAAGAACAACTACAAACTAGTAAAAAATGAACAAAATCAGCTTATCTCTGTTCATGTATGCGTTTGATAGTTGAGCCTAGTCGTCAAAATATAAAAAAAACAAGTCTCAACTACACAGATGTCTGCTCAAGCAATTAAGCCGCGAGTTCGGCCTTCCCTTAGTTTAGGTAGCCTACTGGTCAAAATAATAGAGAAGTCTTCAACTCAAGTCTCAACTTCAAGATCTGTACTCTGCTCATTTTATATACCTACTCGTCAACTGATCTAAAAATTTAGTCCAAGACCCAAGCCTCTTTCTGTTCAAATTTTATGAAAAATGTTCATTTTACTTGTTATAGTTGACATAGTGTCGGTTGGTATGTCGGTTGGTATTTTGTCTGCACCCCAATTTCGGGAAAGAAAGAGAACGAAAGCCCAGCGAGGTCCAGGACATCTTCAAACAGAGTTGGCGACAAGGCCTTAAAACACCGAAATAGCCCAGCACGAGCAGTCCCTCGCGATTAGTACATCTGTATCAACTGTCGGCACGTCGGCAATGCATCGTAATTGCCACATTTTCTAGTCTAATGTGTCGTCAGCAATTACCCATTCCGTGCTTCAGTTGTCATAAACAACGTTTTCTTGCAAGCTCGTGCTGTTTTGCGTGAATATTTTAACACGGACGAAAATTTTCTTTATTTGTTATTCACCAATATGGTAGCATAAATGCTTTGCGAGCATTACTGCAAATATACTCGTAATATAAAACAAGACCATGAGTATTATCGAATGTAACCTTCGATTCGTTTTTGTCACATGTGGTTTCAGTACTTTTACTAGTTTCTTATATCGCTCTTTGCAGTCAACGTGTGCATTTAACTTTAAATATTATTAGCCTGTCAGCATATATATATATATATCTTTGTTGTATAATGAACATTGGCTGCAGTGTCACGTTTGTACATAGTTGGTATTTACAAACAAATCTCGCCCAAGCAATCTTCCAAGAAACGATTGCAATGATGTCATGCAGAGAAGAAAATGCTGAGGTCAGAGACCTCGGCGGGCGACAACAAAATGTTCGGCAAATTGTCTTCAGGCTGGTCGGTACCGCCCACATAGTCTCCAGTCCCTATAACCTGTCGCCCACTGGCGCTGCGTGGCCCAGTGGACGAGCAAACAAGACACTGCGAACTGAGCAGATCAAAGCGCCTCGAATTAACTGCAGTCATACGCCGAGATGAGTGCACGGCGCATACAGCACGCAGAAGAGTTTACGACGTGTTTCTGTCACAACATGACTGCAGAAGTCACAAACACTGTTTACATTATGCCTGTTATGACGGAAACTATTATAATTGGTAGCAGATGGCTACTTTATTTGTACATTTTTGTTAAACCTTTGTTAACCAAGAGGGAAAACTTGATACAAACAACTCAATATTACCTGTTGTAGTCTATATCCCGCAAATGTCGATAATCTTTGACATGTGTGAATATTAGTTTTAACAACCAAATAAAAGTACGATTTTACTAATTTACCAGCTAACTCTATACACTACATTCACTCTTTCTATTAATTTTCTGATGTCAAGTACCAGGAACTTGTACCCAAGCTAATAACTTCTTTCTAAACACTTATGAGTAATTTACGCAATTTTACTGAACTGAATAACTGCAAAAATTCAAGAACTGAGAACATTTTACTAAATGCTAAATAAAGCGTTAGTGGAAATTAGTTTTTGCAAGTAAGTATCATTCAAAGAAACACACTTGGCAGACGCTATGTCACGCCGCGAACCGAAAACAAGATTATTCTTGAGCATCGAACAATAAAACAAGACACCGAGAAGAATGCCTGAGGCAGCATATATCACTGCGCCGCATGATGACGACGACGCAAATTGAGGATCGAGGCATTTATTATCAATTTCGAGTATTGACGAGCAATTTGGCGTCGCAACTGGCAACTAAATCGCATCATCCGGCTGATTAGATTGACATCGACTGCAGACAACAGCATCAGCAGCAGCAGCAATCAGAATTAAACGACATCAGTCGTCATCGTCGACGTCATGAGATCATGGATGCTCGATGGCGCGGTCTGATATTCACGGCGGCGGCGGCAGCAGCGGCTGCGGAGACAGCGCGCTCATCGCCGTATAATTGCGTTTGACGAATCGACTAACTCGTCAGATTGCAGCCGCCCGCCCGGCCGGGCCGACCAGTACGAACAGTCTACGGCTTAATGCTAGCTGATGACGATGACGTGGATACTGTAAATTTAATGATTCAACCTCAGCAACTCATTGCTGCAGCGTTCTTACATACGTCATCTCAGCGAATGCGCATGTAAGCGATGAATAACGCACACACATATTGCAATTCAAAAGATACTCACTCTAAGTAGTTAAATTAGCTTCGTAATTAACAAGAAAACTGTTAATTCTAATTATAAACGTTTAATTATTTAACGATTTGCCTGTAATTGTAAAAAATATTTACTTGTTCAAAAAACTTTAGCTGTAAAAATTACTTGCTTGCGTAGTTACTCGCCAAACTTATGCAAAACAGCAAATTCATTCATAGAATTATGCCAAATAATATTTAAATTAAATTTTATTATTTATAAAATAAGCAAAATGCGTACTAGTATTTTCTGTTGCGCTGTATTTTAGAGTAAAAACTGGTCGTTTATGTAGCGACTCCACCTTCATGAACACTATGAGCACATTTATGTAGTCAAATACGGCTGTTTGAGAATGATTCAACGGCCGGCGCATATTATTCCGGTCTCTAGAGTGTCTATATGTCACTATCATTATGTCTGTCATATTCGTCATGCCAATGGTCTGGATCATCATCCATCATCAACAGTCGCCAGCAGCAGTATCAACAACCGTCGTCTCGTCTTCTCGTGTGGCTCCAGTCAGCTGTTGTGAGTTCAAAGACGCCATCATCAGCAACTCATGATGCTGTTTGCTCCATAGCTGCATCAATATAGCCATCAGCTGCAGCAACTGCCGACTCACTGCAAGACGACCGCAAGATCAATGCGATCACATCTAGAACGGATCGTGCGCCGCTAGCGATCCGACTCGGCGCCGGTGCGTGCACATCACATAACGGAAGAAATAATTACTGGCCGCCGCCGGCAGCGAGCACCTGTTGTACGCTCGTCACGGCACGCCAGTCGACTGCCACTGCTGTCAGCTGTTCGTCGTATTAATCAACCGAAAAATTATAAACACACTCGGCCGGTGGCGGCCGGCAGCATTCTTCCAGGCGCCGCCGCTGTCGGCCCGTCCTAAATGCCTATATTCTTTCCAATGCGTGTCGCATAATTCAGCCGACGCCGCTGCCGACGACGTTTCATCTTACAGCAAGCGCGCGGTCGGCAACGTCTGAGCGGGAGATGGGGATAGCAGTGACTGGAGGTGGAGGAGATTTGCTGGATGTTTGCGGGTTGAGGTCGCGTCGAGCGCCTTCCCCGGTTGATTGAAGATTCGTTACCGTCGCTGATGCGCTGCTCGGAGGAACGGAGAAGACCGGATGCCATCGGACGTAGATTAATCATCATATATACAACTGGCGGGGCGGTGTGGTGGCAGCGGTGGCTCGCCACGGCTGTCCAGGTGGTTTCGGCGCTGCTGATGCTGTTGTGTATGATATTTCGCCAGCTGACGACAACTAATAGCGGCAATTGTCTGCACTGCTTGAGCCATAGCTATTAGCTGCACAACGCAGATTCAGCTACATCTTCGTCATAGCGCCGCCGCATCAGCTGCTTACACTACTCAGTACAACTCTGCATTATAAGTCGCTATTTTTCGAATAATTTCCCGATATTCTATACCACGACTCTACTACGAGCACTTTATTTCCCTCCCGCCACAGGTAAAAAAGTCAGCACTTCAGCACTCATAGCTATGTGCTAAAACATTTTGAAATGTGTCTAGCGAAGCCGACTGAGCAGTCCGGGCATGACAGATTTTGTTCAGCAGTACATGTTTAACTTTGAGTAATTTACTCAGTTGCGTTTTTGTGTCTATTTTATATCAGCCATCAACATAATCAATCGTTATCAACTCACCTCGTTTTTGCATAAAAGTGAAAAGTTCGTCCAGAAATTCCTTTCGTTTGACGTCATCCGACATTTCGTAGAGCTGCAAGAACAACATATGAATTTTTGTTTTTAGCGCGACATGCGTGGGACGCGCTTATGCCATGAGCATGACGTCCGTCCATCTGTCTGTAACGTTGGTGAATTGTGATCACATAGTGCAAAAAATGTGGCAATTGGCATTTGGCGAATGCGAAAAATATATAAAAAGTTTGAAATTCAAGATAGACAATAATTTCAAGCTGCTGATGACCAACGATTCGACTGTCAATATAGAAGGCCACAAAATAAACGCGTAAGCGGTACGGTATTATAAATGAAAATTTTCAGCACTGACTACGGGTTGTCACAAATTTGGCATGACGAAAATCCGGTTGAATTTTGACACCTTAAAGCCGATACATCCTAACTATTATCATATAACCAATTCAATGCGGCTTTTCCTGCAGCTGCATGTCGACTTAGTAGGCAGACAGCGGCGACTAATTCATATGAACCGCGGCGAAGTTAGTTCGACATAATGTCTGAGTCAAATTGCCGTGTTCTGGTCGGAAGAATGTCAAATCCGATCTCGCCGTCATTAAGCGCCTGGAATGCTATGCCATTGCTAGCAGACAGACGTGTCTATAACCAGACGGCTGGCCGGCCGGTCGGACGTCTCTTGATGCCTGCTGTAGCCAGGCTGTGCCTGCTCGGGTTAATCGAAAAGGTCCGTTCAGAATGATTACAAGCTGCGCTTTCGATTTCCAATCCAAACGGTCGCGTCGCTGCAGCCATTGACATGAGGGAGAGAGGTGGGACAAATGGCTAGAGACTGGAGGGCGACGACTCATCTTTATTGTCGAGTTTGAACGTTGATCGCGTTTAAAAACCAATTACACGCCGGTGGCAAGGCTCAGGAGATGTCAGTTTAGTCACGGCAGCATACAGCGATGGTGCGGATGCTATAGTCCGCAGATCGCCTCAACATTTGCGTCGTGACATATTGTTCCAATTACTTACTCATTTCACTGACCACCGCGCATAAATAACATTTTCGAATTCATCAGAACTGATATATTGAAACTAATTAACTGCAACTGCAACTCATATGCATAATGCGACGCCAGATTGAGTTATTATTTTCAAGTCTTGCGATTTTCTGTAGGCTAAAGAAATCAATCATATGATATGATTGTTAAATAATTTTTTGCTTATTATGATGAAACAAGTCAATGCACTCAACTCACAAACTGACTGATTTCACACTGTGCAGAGTATCACTCAACTAATAGCGGCATATGAGTTAAAAATAAAATCGTAGTATAGGATGTGCAACTTCTGTTCATGTTAAGGCTATAAGATAAAAGAGATGTATTTCGTCGTTAATAAAGACTGCAGTAGTTAGTGCTAGTTACTAACTAACTAGTTTATTAAAACTTTCACACATTCTTCTATAGCTGCGTAAATCAAGACTATATTTGCTTGATTTCGACATCAACAAATTCCTTAACAAAACCATTCACTCAGCGCAGACAGCTTGGGAAATTATCACATATTGTCAATGCTTCAATGCCAGAGTTGTCAAGTAACTGAAATACAAGTACTTGAAATACGTAATTAGAATACATGGCATGTAATTTGTATTTTGTATTTATTTAGTTTCGAAACGTATTTTGTATTTTGTAATTCAAGTACATATTTCAGTGCAATTTGTATTTTAAATACAATCTGGGTCCGACCGGACTTTACACATATCATTTTTGTCGAGAAGAAACACGAAACAGGAATAGAGGCTCAACGCCTGCGCCCATATTACCTCTGCATTACATGGATACCTCGATAACAGCACACTGGATAACACCAGAAACTTTCGAACGGCAGTCCGAGTCTGCTGCACTGGCATGCAGGCGAATAAAAGGTTTACACACGTATGATGTCTTAGCAGAAGCGATCACGGACGTTTACCAGCAATACAGCTAGAGTTGCAGCAATGCAAACCCTTTTCAGTTTTGGAGGAATTATTCACTCAGCAGAATATAGGCCTGTAATGAACAGACTTTTACTTTCAGACAAAAGTTTTGAGACATTGTTGCTTTTGAAAGCCAATACAGAGTTTGGGACACTGTGAACATTATGTGTGAACTGAATTAACTGATGCTTTGTGATTGTGACACTGTTGCCTTTTGTCATGCTTTGCTAGCTTGTTCATTGAAAAAATGAAGGTAAAAGTTGAAGTATGTTTACGGTATTCATTCATATACACCCTGTCTTGAGCAACCGGTAAGGTGGTCCGACCAGTACAGAGTAATTTGTATTTTGTAATTGCAATACATTTTCAAAGTAATTGATACAACACTGTTCAATGTATGCATCACCTTGGCATGCACGACAATTTTTCAAATAAAATGCGTCAGTGTGAAAATATGTTTGTAAAAACTGCGTATACGTTACTCATCCGATCTTTTTTTATTGATTTTTTAATTAATTCTACACGTATATACGCGTTTCATCTATATGCATGTCTTGAGTTGTTGTGTCATGAACATAGATAAGTCGCTGGCAGACAGTGATAGCGTTTTATTAACATCATATTACTCAAGTGTCGACATCCGGTCTCGGTGACTTGGCAGAGCCGACGGCTTGCACTGTCTGAAAACCGAGACAGAGAGGTGCAATTCATACTCAACGACGCGAGTCATATGTAGCCATCCAGTTTTAACAATCTAACTGTTGAGCTCGCTGCGCACTTGACCAGATATTAGTCCAATATCGACGCCTGACATCGATTAGATTCAGAGCCGATCGACGCTCGATGCCCATCTGCATCCAATCTTTGTCCAGCTACAAGTGTACGTATGCCGCTAAGGTCTTGCATCTATGCAGTCCAGTTGAACTTAATGCATCGCTGCGTGCCCGGCGATTGCGACTTGACTCCCACTGTACCCGCGTCTCTGCACGTGTGCCTATTTATCTGTAGTGTATGTGCGAGAATCTGCGTCTATCTGCTGATGCGTTCGAGTCATGTTACAATCGCGTTAAAACCGCAGTAAACCTACGCGAAATTGAATTTGATGAACCCGAACTAATCAAGGACAGGCGATAAAATGTTGCATCACAGTCCAATTTCATCATACACTGTTTCATCGAGCTATCTTTTGCATACTTCTACAGGGTGAATCAAAAAGTAATCCCCGAAGAAACATTGCCCTTAACTTTGTCAAATCTTAACCAATTTCCAAAAAAAATTCACTGCTGGAAAGAGTACTTTATTTGCAACAAAGGCCTGTAATGATTCCCACCACACCTTAAGTGTGTTGCTGCACTACTTTGGGAAGTGAAAAGGCTTCAAATTTACTGCAAATCTGGAAGACAATACAAACGAAATGCATTGATTTTACATGCACCCATTTTAACAGATGTTGCTTACTAACTTGTTACTTACTTACTTATTACGTCAGTTTATGGTTACTATTAAATATTCTTTTAAATAACAAACAGTTTCATGTAAACAGGTCCTCTGCATGGTCTACCAGAAGATATGGGTTGTCGTCTAGCAGCAAGTTTATCGTTAGCGGGTGCATAAAATTGACAAAGTGAACAGACAACTGTCGAGCCACAATCGCATAGAGCGCGATTCTATGCGCGATTGTGGCTCGTTTAACATCATTACGACGACATAGCAATTTCATTAGAACAGAACTTACAGAAATGTTAATCTGTCTTTCTGACCGATGTTAGCCGAAGTGAACAAGAAGCTTGCTATATGGCGTCCAAATGTTATGGCCTCAGGAGCTATCTTGCATGCATATTTCGGAAGAACGTCGAAAAAGCCGACTTTACGATTGTCCGATATTAACATAAATTATTCAATTTACACAGACAATAGTGGAACAGTAAGATACACAGGAGACTCGCGCACCTGTTTGAACTGTTCCTGAAAAGTCCAGTGTCGATGTCCGGACGCGGACGACGTGGCGTCGAGAGGCGAAGCCGGGTCATCGTTAGCGCTGTGCGGTGACGCTGATGAGAGCGGCGGTGACGGGACAAAGCGTCTGTCCATCAGCGTGTCGTAGCCGCGTGACGTCATTGAGAAGTCAAGACCGACTCCCGCAGAACTCGGCGTGGGTGGCAATGATGACGTCATCAAACCACTGCAAGTCACTGACGCCGGGAAGCCGCAGTAGCCGCCGCCTGACATGCGCTCCTGCATTGCCACTGCCGCTTCCAACTCGGCTTGGGTCAGTCGTCTGCCAAACATCATCTCTCTAAGACGTTGCTGTTCCTCAGTCTCGTCTACGGCTCTGCCGATCGTCGTTCGGTCGCGTCCGATCGCTTCACCACGGTACGAAGTCGTCGCTGATGTCTGGAGTCGGTGCTGTGCAAGCAGACCGAGTGGTCTCTGTGTTTTAATCTCTGTCTGGAACGGTGGTGATTCCGGCGAGTCGTCGGAGTGACTGTCAGTGGTCTGGTCTGCTCCACCTTTCTCGGCACTGTCGTTGGGGGTCGCTGAGGTAGGTCGGACCAGAGTGAGTGATGTCGGTGCGCTGCAGTCGAGACGCCGAGACTTGGCTGCACGCTGTGACGCAGAATGGTCGTCGTCATCGTCGTCGTCGCAGTCACAGCGCTTCAGTCCCACTCCGCCACCGACAGCAGCAGCGGCGGCTTGCGTCGTGTCGGCGCAGTCGTCAGTGCGTCGCGGTCCAACAACAAGCGATTGCGGCATAGCATCAACATTGTCGTCTTTATCTTCTTCTTCGTCGTCATAGCTGTACTCGTAGTCGCTCACATTAGAGTCGGACATGTCAGCTGCCGGAGCAGACGCTCGATCCTTGCTACTGACGGTGGTCGCTGTCAGATGACTCTGAATGTCAGCTTCCGTCGACTGAAACAACATCCATGCAACCAGTCTGTTGACCGCATCCGAACATTCGAGCACGCTCATACAGTGCGTTCCGAATAAGCCCGCACAACAGAAAGTTAAAGATACAGCACCGACTTTATTCACTAGCACCTTTAGACAATTACGAGTTCATTTTCTGATAAGCACCGTCTCCATAGCAACGCTGTACTCAAAGCTCATTAATTAATATTCGACACTATTGACGAGAAGCTAACGACGTTTTTACTAAGAAGCAAAATATCGCTAAATTGAAAATTCTTTTAGCATATAATTTTGTCGTTAACCACGTGCAAACAGTTAAAATTGAAATCATTTATCTGTAGGACTAAAGTAAAGTTCACATACCTATATTTTGTACCTACAGTAATGTCTCACGCGACTGTAGCAGTCTGAAACAGCCAAGTCAAAAAGATAATCAACTATAATCATGCGGAATACAGAACATAGTGTAGTACTTTGAGTGGTTTCTGAAGTTCTTCATCGTCGGCTGTTGCAGGAGTCTTATCGGTCGTCGGTTCATCTTTTGACTGTTGTTGCTGCTGATGACGCTGAGTTTGTCCAGTGAAAGTGAGTGACATCGGTGAAGTCGCCTGCTGCTGCTGAGCGCTATGTGGTGGGTAGGACAGCATGCGGCAGGCGCCAAGATACCAGAGCGGCCACGGTAGCGCCAGTGTGCAGGTCGGCACTAGAGTTTGTAGTGTGCAACGACGACGTGGTCACAGCAAGTGTCCTGTCCACGAACTGATGAACTACGGTCAACAGCAGAAGCCAACTGCTGTCTATAAAGCGACTTTGTCTATTTACAGAACGCTATCAGCTGAGTTCACTGGTTGTGAAGTAAGCATCTGGCGACGATGACGTTATAGTTGCAGCTACAGCGGCTGAGCGGCGGCAGCGAGTCAGCGATACAGAGCGTCGCCATTGCAGCATCATCATCGTCTCCTAGTAGACAGTGCCTGGAAGGGCGGAGCGACGGCTGACAGCGGGGCGTGGTCTAGTCGTGTGAGTGGCTGACACGCACCGGAACGCTTGATAATACCAGAGCAGCAAGCTGGCAGCAGCGCATGTGTAATACAATTTAGGCTCACAGTAGCCACTGTGTCGATCATATCAAGGCGATGTCTTAGTTGCTCATCCAGCTACCAGTGGCAGAACGGCGTTCGCGATGTAGAACATCGGACAACAGTCATCAGCCATGATCAGACAGCGAGTGTGTAACGCT
>Ga0126335_1001040_pt1 | contig 14848 bp, 11 predicted proteins | sample OlaspJWI45metaG_FD_108409 | JGI IMG/M metagenome (GOLD analysis project Ga0126335, IMG submission 108409) | Marine gutless worms symbiont microbial communities from Oahu, Hawaii - Olavius sp. 1 OAHU.JWI-45 metaG | ecosystem: Host-associated > Annelida > Digestive system > Unclassified | place... | reverse complement strand
GGGTAGTAGGATCTCCGCCAAGGTTCAGGAAGAACGACACTCCGCCTTTCTTTTCCAGAGGCTGTCTGTCACGGTTCAGCGTTTCAACTCCATAATCTTGCACGACAGTTTCTCCCCCTGCTCCGACCTCTGGCCATTTGAGTAGTTTTTGCTTAGCTTTTAATAATAATAAAATAATAATAATTTTGGACCCACCCTGGGAACTGAGTACCAGGGTTAATGTACTGTTTTTATTGTGTTGTGTATTTTCTGCTCCGGTACTGACTTTGTTAGCCTACAGTCATTGTTTGCCGTGTCACGCGTTTATAATAATAATAATAATAATTTTAGACCCACCCTGGGAACTGAGTACCAGGGTTAATTCCTAATGTACTGTTTTTATAATAATAATAATAATAATAATAATAATAATAATAATAATAATAATAATAATAATAATGATAATAATAATAATAATACAAAATTTGTAAAGTGCAGTGTTGCCGTGGCTTCAGAGGCTTATTGCTATGTTTCTATCAGCTTGTCCTAAATTTGACCACTTTGATTGCCTCAAGGTTAATTTTTGTGTGTATTTTCTATTGGTTATTGAAAGACTGGTTGTCATTACTAATGCAGGCCAAGTTTCGCATCTACAATTCGTGTGTGCTGTCACCACTGCTATATGCCTCTGAAACATGGACCCTATTGAAAGCTGATATAGCGAAACTGGAGGCCTTTCATATGACGAACCAAAGGCGAATACTCACAATGAAGAAGTCACCATCCTCTCACAACTGCCGTCCATAAATGAAGCTACAAGTCGGAGGAGACACTCTCTCTTTGGCTATGTCAGGCATATGGATCAGGCTGCTCCTGACCACCAAGCCCTACATCTCTCAAGTCATGTCACGACATGGCTCAGGACAGCTCGTCGCCTGGAGAAGACAACCAGGCCATCCACAAAAATGCTAGGTGAGGCAGGTCATCATGAGCACAGGGCTCCCTCCCTTCTGATAGAGTGTTGCAAAGGATCGGTCAGCATGGAGTGCACTACGACCCATCGACAGTCAAGCATAGAGAGAAAGATAGAATAATGCAACAGATTGCTTAAGAAAATTCATACCCGAAATAGGTTTTCAAATACAAAAAGAAAAAGAATCTCTTAAAGCTAGTATAAACACAATATTTTCATTAAAAAAGAAAGATACAAAAGCATACATTATGCATTTATGCTTCTATGCTGTGTTTCGTTGTAAACTGCCTAATTTGCTGTTGTCAAAGTGATATGCTAAAATTATTGAAAGTCTATCAACTGATAATTGCTATAGATAAGGTTTTTAGACTGCATCGAATGCGTGAGATGCAGACTATTCTTACTGATGTTCATGGTATCTGTTTGTCAGTCTGTTCATCTGTCTGTCTGTCTGTCACGCAGCTTAAATTGGTGGTTGGTGTGTGCAGTGTACGCCACGTGCCATATGTGCAGGGTCATTCGGTGTAGCCTTTGTCAAATTACTTTGACTACTTGTTTCCCGTTTGTGTTCTCTATACTGTCTCGTTTATATTATGTTTTTTCTGTATTTGTATCTACCATGTTTGGTGAATAAAGATGAATATACATAAAGCAGCAATTTTCTTATAAAATCAAAAACTCGAAAATTCAAGAGATGTGAAAAGAAAGAAATACTAAAAGTTTGCAAAAACGCAACTACATGTCCAAAGCAGACTTGCCATTGGAAATTTATCGACTAGGAATGGAAAACATTCTTTGAAGCTGGAGAAGTCTGTTGCTCCCACAGCTTCCACAATGACAACAACAATACGTGACAGCTTCTCATGACGCAGCAACTTACACCATCTGTGAACGCCATAACCACAAACTCCTGGTACACCATAAAGCTTATTTTGGCACAGAGAATATCTACATCTAACAATAAAGTAATACCAAACTGAATATAAGCTTAATAGAAACAGGCGACTTTCACTCGATTCATTTTGCATGTCCATTGCCTGTGGTAGTTTCCACTTTCCAGCAAACTGAATGTTCATCTTCCACTGTGACTTCCACAGTGAGAGCAATCTGCCTTCAAATTCTTCGTGATGGTCACATGTCAAGTATGAGGTTTACTTCGTGGTTTGATGCTATTTTCCGGTTGCCAATACCAGCATAAATGATTGCCTGGACATAAAAGCGACTCAAAAGTCGTTTTCTCGCTCACTCACAGCCAATTTTAGCTGCTAGCTGTACTGAGCCTGCTGGCAGAGAAACTCATTACTTCATTACTTGTGTAGTGTAATGTGTGTACAGTCGTTCTCATCCTCGCAGCTAGTGATCCGACATACATGGCTGTCCACTGTTGGCGATCGTGCATTTCTGGTTGCCGGATGCTGCCTCTGGAACAAACTGCCGCCCGATGTCACCTCAGCTTCAACGCTGACTGTTTTTCGAGACCGCCTCAAAACTTATCTCTTTTCCCGATCATTTCCTTCTTAACTGTTTTCGGCTTTTAGTTTTGCACTCCATGTATAGTAGTGGTTTAGCAGTATTTGTACTTTAGGCCACTCTAAATAACTCTAATGTAATGTAATGTACTGTAATATTTTTCTTCTCGCAAAACCTGAAACTAACTGCTGTAATAAAAATGTGATTTAATTTTCCAATGACGTCACAATTACTTCATGATCAGCAAAGCTGTTGATGATCAGTTAGTGACATATTATAATAAACTTCTAGTACATCTTGCAATTTTTTCGGTTACTGGAATTACCCTATGACTGTACCAATACTGACAAAAATATGCACACGTTTGTTAAAGTTATGCTAAACGCTGTCTTTCTTTTTCTGGGACACAGTGTATTGTCGCTTGCTTTGACTTGCTCGTATGTACTGTCACTCACTTGCAAAAAAAATTGGCGCGCTTTCGCCCATCCCATTTCTCACTCGCTACCACTTGCTCACTTTGTGGTCTCCCTGGTAAGACTCATCTCAGAAATGACCGATCATGTGCCAGGTGGGACATAAACCCCACCTAAGTTCTAACCTAACCCAGCTCATAAGGTATACACAGCACTTTCATGTAATTATAAAGGCACAAAGCATAGTATAATCTGCAGTTAGGGCTTGCCTCGATCACTTACACAAGCGATCGATGATCGTGACGTCATCAACAGCTGATTGCGATCACTGATGACCATCAAATGCGTCACCTAGCGTACAATAGCAGGCCAACCTATGCCAATGTGAATCATTAGTGTGGATGTACGGTCAGTCACCTGGTGGTGGGGAGTGCAGCTGGCTCCAATCACTTATCTCTGTCTTTTACTGTTGTGGTGGGAAGCAGTGTAGGCCTACAGCAGTGAGTCAGTGCAGACCTACACTACACAGACCGAGGACACACTGCTGCTGCCACTGACTCAACTGCCCATCTTCCCCCTCTTCTCCGCCCTCTCCCTGTGCTGTGTCTGTACACAGTAATAGGCACTGTGTGACTCAGGTAACAACTGACACTCATTGTCCAATGCAAACTGGCGCTAGTTTAGCTATTAGTTAGCTATTAGCAATGATCGTGATCAGTCTTGTTGTTGATTGCATGTGATCACAGACAATAACCAACGATTTGATCACAATCAAAAGCTGACCGAGGCAAGCCCTATAAGTAGTACGTATGCAAATTGCAAATACAGACATGAAATGACAAAAATAATAGTACATGTTCTCACCGAGGCTTATAGCTAGCACTGCCACCTTGCAAAGCATACAGAAGCAGATGTTGTATGTCAAACACAAACAATCCAGCAGGACACTCAACGAACTGATCAGCCCTCTGTCCGAGCTTTTCAACTGTGAGATACAGTTTCGGAAGTTGCTGCAGCACAGTTATATCACATGTATCTGTTATCACTTGTATTTTAGTCATCAACTCACATCAAATTCAAAATAAAAATGTTCTGTAATCGAAACTGCCACATATTTGACATCAAAAAACAAGGTATCATCCATTATGGGATGCGATGACAGCTGACTCAGCATGGTGCCAAGTGTGGTGCCGTCTTACAGCCGCAACGAGCGCAATCTCATAGGCCCCATGGCACCACGTCGCGATGTACTTACAGTATACATTTTACAGTGATTTCCTGGAGTCCCTTCTGATTCGCGATAGCAACTACAGCTCCTTTACATTTTGGGGCGATGTTTCAACCTGGATATGCCTAATTGGATTTCCTCATGTTGTCGTTTTCCCCATGTCTTGCTGCATGGTTACAGTTATCAATGTCACTGCGTACGGTTTATCGGACAGAGAGAAAAAATGGTGGAACCATACTTCCGATCGCGAATCCAATGGCCGATTCTGAATTGGAAGCTCGCATTCCTATTCAAGTTTCCCAGTAACCATACATCTATCTCACTTAGCTTCAAAGATATTCGCGTGTGACGGACAGAGAGATGAACGAACAGACAGACAGCCAGACGAACAAACAGACAACATGGACCATTGGTCCATTACTATAGCTACCACCCGGTGTGGGTTCTAGGGCTTAGAATAGACTCACTCCGTCTCCTAGCCGGATGTCATAAAAGACGACTAAACCAGGCACCTCTCAACCTCTGTGGTCTCATCTGATTACTGATGATGGGCTGGAGTAAAAGAGAGAACATTAACACAGCTGCTCTAGTTACTATAGTAGAGAGCAATACTCTTGTTGTGCAATGTTCTAGGCAGCTTATAGGTATAGCAGATTGGTTTTTGTCACACTGGAACCATCACGCTGTGATTAGTCTAGAGGCAGTTGCCTACAGTTCATATTGCAACACAGTGGAGTGGTTCTGGTGGGACTGAAGCCTATCTCAGTGGCCAACTGGCTTTCTTCAGTGCTTTTACACTGTTGGTTGGATCATCTGACCTGCAGAAATCGTCCCTGAAATGACCTACAAAGTGTCGAGTGGGACGTTAAGCCTCTACTCATTACTCATTACAGTTGGCCCCCACACTGTGGCAGGCCAGCTAATAATGTAGTTACCATGTAGTTTATCACTGATACACGATACAAATATGCAGGCGTGAGAGCAAATATGACATTAAATACTAAAACAAACAATTAATATTAAGCAGAAGCACAGCTGAACAAACCATAGCAGCTTTCTGTCGTAGACGGAGCTCAGCCCGCAGTCTAGCAAGTTCATCAGCTGTCATATCAGTTTTTTTCACTTCATCTATCTCATTACTAGGTGTCTCATCTTCACGAATAGGTTTCTCATCAGTCGACACAACAGTCTATAACAAAACAGCAAAAAGGCACCTAACAAAAAGTATACATCATCATGCTAACCATTTATTTTTAACCTTTCCTACAACAGTATTACAATTCATAATCCAAATCTATGCTGTAAGCCACTGAACTTGTCACAGCTAGACTGTAGATTAAAATGCACAATAGGCACAATAGTAATACATTGCACCTCATTTTCACTGCTACGTGAACTGTGCCTCATAAGCTAGTATGAGGCATATTCTATTATCACTATCTGTTGTGCTTACATGTGACTAAAAAGAGGCACACTGTGCACATACATAGACAGCATAGTGATATGAGACAATTCTATTTAGGGCTAGTTTAGAGGGTCAGGTTTATTTAATTTTAATATTACGGTTACTATTAGAGTTAGTATTAAGTTATGCTTATAGTTACGGATAGGTTGTGGTAAGTTGTAGTATTTATACTGCAGTTAGTACCACTGATTTCATTATGTTGCTGTATTCACACACCCCTTCCTGGCTCATCGAGTTGTAATATTGGATCAATCCATTTTCGGGGAGCGTTAGGTTAATTTATTATCAAATTTTGCATATCGTAATACAGGAGGGGCCTGGGGAGAGGTTAGCCCCCTCCCCAGATATTTCTTAATTAGTATCATGCTGCTTTGTCTGTCACACCCCCTTCTGGACCATACTAATTTTAGTTCTGCTAATGGCACCTCATTCTACTGCCTTTGCAGACTAGTTAGTGGATAGACAGACAGTTTTGTTATTAATTTTGAAAAATTATGTAAAATTTCAAGTAATACTGATAGGTTACATGCTTTCCCTAGGCTGCATTTTCAGTCTTTCTGCAGTCGGTGCTGCAACTACTTTGATGCGAACGACTACGGTGCCTGGCTCAGCTTATTTACAAATTCGGTTCGTTGAGGTTTGTTTCGTAACTTCATTATTTTGTGCCATTAAACTAATGAAGAAAGCGTCTGGGGAGGGGGCTAGCCCCCTCCCCAAAAATTTCTTAATTAATACTACCATGGAAATGTTTTTTGAGGTAATACTGCAATTACTATATGAGAAAATCGTCCATATAACCCTCTTCCATATAACCTGCTACGGTGCCTCTTCAAATTCAGTCGCCCCCCCTCGTCACACTGTAAACTTGCAGTTCACAATTTACAAATTTTGGCGCTACTGGAGTTTAACAACCTCACATGGAAATCCAATACCTACGCACTCCGAACTTACCACACCCTAACTCTAACCATAACCCCTATCCCTGAATTTGTAGCCCACTTTCCGTGTGAGGCAGTGAACGCTAGCAGCACCCAAATTTCCAACATAACCCTGACCTTTAATCCTGACCTCATCCCTAGCAAACTGCATCACACAACAGCATCGCATGTAGGGTCATGCTAAAGTACGTGAGTAATGCAAGAAAACTAGCAGTAACCCCAATTAACGACTCCCCTGCATCGCCAGCTTTGCCCCATGCCCCTAAACGTTACAGTAACGTTTACATTTACTGCCGCTACGAACGCCGCATTCACACATCTTGAAGAAGAAGAAGAAAATTTATTTGCCAAAAAGGCTGGTTGCCAGAAAGGGCTGCAGCCCATCAACGCTGGCTACAGTAAACACAAACATTACATGCTGAAACAACTACATCAATGTCAAGTGTCTAAGCACTAACGATAATACAGTACACAATTCACAATTGCCAAGTATTATTTATTTTTTTCAGCATATTTTATTAAGTACATAATTTTTTAACTGTAGTTAAAGGAATTTAAAGACCGAATCTGCGTGGTGTGGTGCCTACTGGTGACAAATTCATGAAATACAAATCTTACCTCGTCAACAGGTGAATTAGGAGCTCCGTCATTATTATTTGAAAACAGTAAGAGTGCTGCCATTTTTCGTTTCTTTGACTTTTCACGTGCTATCTGTTTAATACTTGATATAACTGTTTATGTTTACCATAGAAATATACCATGATGCAGCCTTAAAATGTGTCGTTAGTGATGTGTCAAAATCACTATTTAAACTATTCTTAATTGTAGTCACCTATTTATATTCGATATACTAGTATACTACTCACCGCGAATACGCGATAACTAGTAGAATCCTAGAATTAATACATTTAATTTAGTGCATTTTAGTCTATACAGCATTCTTAATTTCGAAGCTTAGTATCAAAATGTCCTTATATTATTTGTTATTTATTGTTTATTTTTTAACTCTTGGTAGGAATTCCCGAGGGTAGGTAAAAAAATTTGAAAATCGTAAAGTGAAAACTAAAAATTATTATTATTATTTCGCGAAATATGTTAGTTTTTAAAGTAAGTAACACGTGCAGGTGTTTTGCTAAGTGCACATTGCACGTTTCCTCGGGTTTCAGCCACTCCAGCATTTCATTAATTCATGGTGAAAATGTAGGTTTAGATATTGTTATAGTATAAAATTGGCTTCTTGGGTGTTTTAAGTTTGGGTTTTGACCGTTTTATAACTGTGTTATGTGTATGATCTGGAGATTTGTCAGCTTGATTTTATTTTAGCTGACCCTCCACAATGTGGCGGAGCCAGCTATAGTAATGGTCCGCGTTGTCCGTCTGTTTGTCTGTCATACGCGAATATCACCGAAACTAAGCAAGGTAGACATACGCTACTAGGAAACTCGAATAGGAAACCGGGCTTCCCAATTCAGAATTTTGTATCGCCATTTTGGGTGTTTTCGGGTTGGCACTTCTCCCATTCACACAGAAATGGGCTGGTTGAGCTAGTGACTGTAATGAGTGGATCAGTGGGAAGTCACCAGTAGGCACCACAGCACGCACCGTGTTGAGTCAGCTATCGTTATTTTCCATAACGGACGATACCTTGTTTTTATCTATGATACAGTTTAAGATTCAGTTCTCAAAATATTTTTAAAAGATAATGCATTGCTTAAAATGTTATAACTGTTCATTCAGTTATAATTCAGTTATAGGCTCAAACTCGTCAAAAGAATAGGCTGCAGAGAGGCCTACATTCATAGCGGTATAGGCCTAGGCCAACCAAAGAGAATGCTTAAAAAGTGACCACGTGACATAGCCACGTGACCAGTAGTGTGTGAGCGAATACGAAATACTGAAGAAACACCGGAAACATGATGTTTTTAATTTTAACATCAACAAATGTAATAAAATTATATTAAAACGTTAGCAACTGTATAGTTTGTTAAAAACAAGATAGGCCTAAATGTACGACATTTATTAACAGACACTATTACTTCTGCTTATTTCTCAATACTATGACGTGCGGTTTGTCACCAGCTCAATAAAGATATGACGATGACGATGACGATGATGACGATGTAGGGTTCCAGCCAGATATTCTTTATCTTAGATATAATACAGTTAATATACTTAAACTAGCACAATCCGATTAATACTGTTAAACAAATCCAATTAATTCCCTGTATCACCGTCTTTGCGTGTTGGGCAGATGGCAACTGTCGCAAACGCAAGTTGTCTTTACCAAATAATATCAGCAACATGTTGTCACTTGCCAAGTGACACTTAGTTGTGATAACTTGAAAAGGCGCAGAACAGACATAAGACAAAAATGGACAGTTAAAGTGCATAGCATTTGGCACGAAACACCTCTCTAAAATCTGAATTACAACACATTGCAGAAAACTACTATGTCACTGATAGGCTAAAATCAAATTCTGCATAATATGTTGCAATGTGGACTTAGCCTCCCCAAGTCTGTGTGTTCAATGGCAGAGACTGCTCCAGTCCATCAGTTTAGTGTTTGATCGCAACAATCTGTTTGCCAATAATTGCTCCGACGTATCGACCAATCAGATTTCCGAGGGTACAGCCAATAAAGCCGCCAAGAAACGGAATCGGAATAAACACCTGTCCGAGAATACCCATGCCGGCGCCACCGACCAGACCACCCACGCTCTCACAGCCACGTTTGCCCAGCTGTCGGCGGAATTCGTCGCGTGAAATGGCGCCGGATTTGTACTTCTGATATGCGACGACGGCGTCCTTGGTGAAAAAAGCAGATTCCATCACTAGACTGACGGCGATGTTGCATGCCAGAGCGCCGCACTTGACGTTGCGCACGACGCCCGGTGCAGCGCCAAACACCTGTCCTGCACGCTGGCGGATACCGCCGAAAGCAGCTCTGCTCAGCTGTCCGACGACGACGGCCTCGATTCCATCGGCAGCCGCTTCCTGGGTAGCCTTGGTGACGGCAGTCTGGTAAGCCAATCCTAGTCGTTCTTTGAATGTTTGCACCTGTCCACACTCGGCACGTCCGGTCTTGCACCAGCGTGCAAAATGCTCACAGTTGTTGCTCAACGGCCCGTATTTGGCTTCACCCAGCCGACTGCGAGCTCGCTCTATTACTTTCTTCACCGGATAGACATCGCCTAAAGAATAGTCGATCCGATAAAAGTCGTCTTTGACAGGATTGACTTCGAGTGTTTCCTCGCGGATGCTGGCAAAGTGCCCGTCTACCTTGACGATGTCGCCGTTGTAGTGGATCACTTTCAGCGTTCCACCACCATCTGGAACGTCGACGACGATCGCGTGGTGCCAGAGGGCATACCACTTGTGCCAGGCTACGTGATCGCCACGCCGGATATCGCGTAAGTCCGCAATCTTTGTCCAGCCTGGAACGTTTGCTACCTGGCGTTCCTCATGACCAGATTTTCGACTCACGGATGACACTACATCCAAGTCTGCGCCGTTCATCCGCCCTTTTCTCGGAGCCGGTTGTCCCGGTACGTATAGATGCTTGTCACATTGCCAACAGCGCAAATACGTCGTCCGCCCGTAGTCATCGAAACGCCGTTCAAACAGTTCTTTGTTGTCATTACCGCAATATCCGCATTCGACGCCGAAGAACTCTTCCAGAACTTTCTCGCTGTCGCAGTTCAAGCACTTCACCCATGACAATTGTCTGGATGCGGGGTGGAAATACGTCTGGAAACAGGCGACTTCGTGGTTGCCGCAATAGCAGCTGAATGGTAAGTCGTCTATGATAACATCACTGCAACCTTTAGTGTTGTCGTAGTCCTTGTACTCTTCATTTGTGTCGCTCATGTAGCCCACCATTTCCGTCAACCATGCATCATCGCAGTTCCCTGATCTATCACTGACCCAGTCCTCCAGCAAAATATCGCTAACGCTGGAACACTGCATACACCGAACGTGAAGCACCAGCGGCTCAGAGTCGAAACCAATGTTCTCAAAGCGGTCGACGTCCGCATTAAAGCACTGGTCGCAGGTGACGGCCGTCAACTGCACATCGTCGCAGTCGCACATATCGTCGACCAGCAACATCGCCAGTGTCTCGGCATTCATGGAGTCGTCGACGCCGTACCAGTGGTCACATGCGTTGCAGATGCTGAAGAACAGGTCGCCATCCACGTTGACTGTCGACAGCTGCCACTGACCGCACGACGGACATCGATTCTTCTCACAGCTCGACGACGACGACGACGACGCACCTCGCCGTTCTTCTCGTCCGCCGTCTGTCGACAAGCGACTTTGGCGTCTACTCATCTCTTGTCAGCCGCCGTGCCACCCCTCATGCGCCTGTCAACGCACAAACAGTAAGATACAACGACGTTGGTGCAAGATGGAATAACCTCAACTAAGATGCAAATTCCAAGCTCATCAGTATCAATGCTAAACACTCAACAAGTAACGTGCACAGCACCAAGGGGTCGTCAGAAAGGCTGTGAGCGCCGTGGATTTTTTTGGGGATGAGGGGTTGGGGGCGCCCGTACTCCATCCCACCCCCGAAAAGGATGAGCATCTGTCCCCTATCATAATCTACCAGCATACCAAGTCTCAAATTCCAACTGAGTTTTGATCATATTACCGCTTCTGACCGGGTGCCTCTTGTTCACTAATTTGTTTGAAGTGAACCCATTAACTCAAGATTAAGAAATTTCGCGTCAGCAGAGTATGCGTGGCTCTATCGTATGACAGACAGATGGACGGTCATGCAGAACTGCGTAAGCAATGGCGCCGTCTACTGATTCGCACTAAAATGATAATATGACTCTATGCAAAGTTGCGTTTTGTCAACTGTTGCACTAATAAACTAATATACGATGATGATGACCGTCGCTATAACTTCTATGAGCTCTATCAGAAACGTGTTCCACAGAACAACTCAGTACCGATTTAAGTAATAGCAGCATGCAGTACAGACAGTGTACAAAACGAAAAGATGATTAAGCTTACCTGTATAGAGACAAGTGAGAGGCTATTTTACAGCGCGCTACAAAGAGCAGCGGCTGCATTTCGAATCCAGTCGACTCTGAAATGCACCGTGACGAGAGAAACATTTTTGCAGGCTACAACAACCACGCACATTCACCACAACCGGCGATCACACCTCGCTTAGGCCTACAGGCGTAGTAAACTCGTGACCAACTTTGATATACACGCCTGTCTACTGTCCTCGCGCGTGCGACCTTATACACCTATGTCCAGTCTGTTTCCGGCAACAGTTGGCTCAAAGTTCAAAATGTGCGTCATCAACAAATTTCCCGCAGAGTTTAGTTTCCGTAACGAACCTGCACTAGTGAGTATGACACTGCTATTGCGCAATATCACGATTACTATCATCGCCCGTTTGAATGTTTCTTTATTTCTACTTGATTATCTGATTCTATTACCACGCGTAGCGGCGTGGTAATGCGTTCGGTCATGTCTGTCTGTGTGTCTGTGTCTGTAGAGTGTAGACTGTACGGACTCTAACTTTGAAAGCGTTGAGCTACAGAAATATTGTCTCGGCTTGACCGTCTTCCGTGCCTTAGCTACAAAACCGACTTTTATAAACATTCTAAAGATTGCTAATGGCCTACCAAGATTTATATGCCAAAACTTTTTCCTATTCCGAAAAGTTTTCCCTATATTTTTACACTCCAATCTTTTTATGCGCGGTTTTGGCCACAGCCACATTCAGCATGTCGCCCACTCCAGTCGTCGCCCTCTCCGGTCGTCGTTGTCATCGCGACCGCTGATTCGCCGAACACCTCTTACTACTGTCGGCGATTGCCCATTTCCGGTGGCAGGTAGCGCTGGCAGCCACCTTTGGAATAGTCTGCCACGCTGACAACGTCACCTCAGCAGCGACGCTTGCCGTCTTTCGGAAACGTCTGAAAACCTACCTGTTCCGTAGCTCTTACAATGTTGACTATTAATTTTTTCTGTCTGCTTCACACCGTGCTTCGTGGTCTAGTATTTTTTATATTATACTCAGGACACCGTAATATTTTAGTGTAATGTAACTCCACATGAATTGGAACAGCTGAAGCTTCAGCAGTTGTAACTGAGGACCTTGGTCGTTCATGTTCGTTCTTCTTGCACATGTTGTTAACTTGATGTACGACAGTGAACGTGCTTGAGCGATTACAACTCCAAAGATTATTTACAATGTTACCATGCAATGCCTTGAATGTTTATGCGGAGAATGTTCTTTGTTGGGCTCGGCTCCGTCACGAGGCACGACTTATAAAATTCAGAGATCACGCGAGTATAGCTATCAGCTGCACACTTCTATCTCGAACGCCTACACGTAGGCCTACATTAGTATATTCACAGATTTGACCGAGCCTGTATAAGCCAACATCAACATGCACGCTGTGGGCCTGCAATTATAAGACTACGTTCTAGCAATATTGACACTGAAACCAATGAAAGACCACACTGATGATTGGAATAAGAACGATGTTTCTGGTTATCTACTACACGATATGAACACAACAACGTGACAACGTAATGTTATCAGCTAGCACCGAGCAGTGGTTCAAGTTCAAGTAGTTCAATATCTAGACAGAACGTGTCATTGCTATGGGCTAAACGTAGAAACTGTTACGGCAAACGCAATTATTGTCGATGTTTAATGTCGCTTTTCATCGCTTCCGTATAATGCCATAGCGAACTTCTGGACACTTTTATATCTAAATTTTCATTAATTTTCGTCACTGAAAAATGGGACATAATCTACGTCACGCGACCTACTTTTACATTTTGCATTTTTCGATATCTCTGCTACAGCTGAAGCTAGAGACTCCAAATTTGGTGCGTATGCTTTCTACGAAGAGTACTATCTACAAATGCAAAACTTGGTTAGAGGGGCGTAACATAAGTCACGTGATCTGTCTTTAAATTTTGGGATGGCGGCTGGGGCGGTTATGGCCTAAAGTTTTAGGGGGCTGGCGACGAGTGCCGAAGGCACGAGTCGAGGAGCGAGCGCTGAAGACACGAAAAGTTCAAACTCAGACAGGGGTCTGTATGTAAGCTCCGCAAGTGGGTCCGAGCCAAGCCCCGCATGAAAAATGCTTCCCGTGAATTCGGCCGCAGATTTATCGGTTTTTCTAAAATTTGTCACATGGTTTATTCACGTGACAGCCGATGCAGTACAAACGTTGAAGGTCATGAGGTCGAAGGTCAAAGTCATGACATAAAAACGAGATCCATCACGTGTTAAACAAATAATATTATGGTGTATCAGCGAGTCATGCTTCACTGTGCATCACAGCGTATGAGCACGTGCGTATAACCGTGTTGCTGCATACTGCGATTTAGGATGCCGAATGTTTCGAGTGTTTCGAGCTGGCGGCTATAAGTGGCAATACATCTTAATTGCCTCAGTTTCTAGTGTTGTCTGTTTCCATCATCTATGTAGCTTGGGGTCAAATTTGGCAGGGCGTAGCGAGTGGGCCAAAAAACCAACCCCCTATATTAAGCCAATTACCATTTCTAGCGTTAAGTTTGAAGTAAAATTCAAGATGCATTCTGAAGCTTGAATCATTTATGAGAAATCGACATGCTTTTTGAATAGATCTTTAAAAGATTTAAGCGACTGGTATCGTTTAAATGAAAACCACCCAACTCTTCAGAAAATACAATAGAGGTTTATCATTGCTTTACGTCATCACCATGATGTTATTTTTGGCTTGGTGTTATCTTTCCATAAGTTGACCGTGTTGTGTTGTGATCTTCCGTGAAACTTTTACGGTATTAGCTTTGTCTGCTGGCGTTATTTTCCGTGAAAATTGACTTCCACATAAACTGAAGATTTTTATTCCTATTGTTGAATATGTTTCACCTATTTGTTGACGAACGTGCTGTTCACGTGCGAAGAAAAACGTTTCATTAAATCTGTTTGTCAAAGTAAGGGATAAAGTACAAAACGTATTTGTAAAGAGTTTTCAATCAAGAAGTGGGCGGTCAGCTCTGTTGAAGATCAGTGCAAGATGCAGAAGACGAACTCGATTGAACAGAAGACTTGTGCGGAACGACCGCAGACTGCCAGATTAGAACAGAATTACAGGCATGTAACTGAGCTAATATGCAGTCAAAAAGACAACACAGGTCTAGCAGAAGGCGCTTTGTGTGTCTGTTTGTCTGTTTTTTGGCCGCTAAAAACTCGGGAACGGGTAGAGCGATTGCCTCCAAATTTTCAGAACAGCTCCAGGCCGCCTCGAGAATGGTTTTTAGTGGGGATCATTGGCAGGGGCCAAAACATTTACACATTTTGGGGGTGAGGAGGATTGACAAGGGTGTTGAGGTGGGGATGGCGAGATGGGGTAGGGG
>Ga0126335_1001039_pt1 | contig 14852 bp, 11 predicted proteins | sample OlaspJWI45metaG_FD_108409 | JGI IMG/M metagenome (GOLD analysis project Ga0126335, IMG submission 108409) | Marine gutless worms symbiont microbial communities from Oahu, Hawaii - Olavius sp. 1 OAHU.JWI-45 metaG | ecosystem: Host-associated > Annelida > Digestive system > Unclassified | place... | reverse complement strand
TCGGAACGTCAAGCTGTTCAGTGGAGGCGGACCTGAGCCTGCGTCGGTGCGGCATGCCGGCGACGCGTGTGAATGACGACGCCAAGTAAGGTGGTGCGAAGCCATGCAGTGCGCGATACGTCATCAATAACAAACTTACAACACAAAACCCGTAAAAATTTAACAGATAAATTCTCGTCTTTGCAATGAGCAACAATTACGTGATGATGTCGAGTGGAACGTTATTTTTTTAATTTACGAACTGCGAAGAAAACTGACATGCTATATATGTAAAGTACAACGAATATACGCAACAAATACTTGAAAAAATCACTTGACACAACGACAATACATTTCATGAAGAAACTCATCGGCTGAAACGGAGACTGGATGAAAGTCGGATCAGGAGAGGTCGCTGAATTACGCGAGTAATTATGCTGTTGTTTTAGTAATGTAAATTCGTAATTTGGTGAACAATACCGATAGACTCCTGCTGTCGACAGTGCTGTGGGAAGGTGCGAGACGACATTGTTGCAGCAACAGTTGAAGCTGCTGCTGCAGGTTGCGTAGCAGATGATGACAGTGAAGTCGTAGCGCTGTCGCCTTCCTCACTGGCACCTCGTCCACTGTCCGTTACTGAGCCACCCGAGCCCACACTAGCGTCATCACCAGCGTCGTCTTCCGCCGTCGCCAGGGCCACACCTCTCATCGCTGGACACTACACAGTACACACAGTGGCAAAAGTAATTCAACGATTGCCGCATCGAATGTGGCGCCGTCTGGCGAATGCGAGTAGACGAAAAAACTCGAAACTACCGTATTTATATACGGTGCAAGCAACATTCCCCATGCACTCCCATCCCCCTCACCGTAGGGGTATTAGGACCTCCGTCTAACACAATGTTCCTTCAGCCCCTAGACAGTCTCCACCCTAAATAAGACGTCGATCAGTTCAGCCGTTTTGCAGGGCGTAGGCGCGTGACAGACAGACTGACAGACAGACACATCACGCCACGGGAAACATCGGTCGCAAAAATAGTCCGCACCTCATGCACTCGATGCGGCCTAAATAAGAGTGTTTTTCGACCGAAGGCAAGCAACTTTATCTGAGCGTGTCTCGTAGAAAGCTGGCGCTAGCCGGCACGCGAATAAGGATCATTTTGCGCTCGTGACCTTGACCGTCCTTGATCCAATAACCTTGGGCTATCTGATACTTTGGATACAGAAAACTGAAAGTATCATAGTTTGTTTTGGTAGTAATTCTCGAACCAATTCCTAGATATCAGACTTGTACCGGCATTCTAAAAATGAAGGCCTTCAAGGTTAAGGATTTCAAAAGCTACAGCCCATATGTGATGAAACACATATTATCACGCCGCTAATGGAATGGTAATAGTGGTAATAGTAATAATCAAGACAATGTTTATGCTGTGTCGTGTCACGCTTTCATGCATGTTCAGATGACAGCGCCAAGTCACCGCCGTGGCGTCACGTGGTTATAGCCTGTCACGCTTCGCCGCGGTTACAAAGGACAAGCCTGGAAGGCAGACAACTGACAAGAAGTATATGCCTAGACTTAGTACAGGCTGAACAATGAACATTTAGAAGTACCACTGTTATAAGCCCACAACTTTTGTCTGTTAGACCTACAATTTGGACGTCCAGAAGAAAACTAGATTTCGTACATGCTCCAAATAAGACAGGCAGAAGGAGTACAGAACTGAACGGAATCGAGATCTAGGCAAGGTAATTAACGACGGCTAACCGCTTAAAGCGTGCATTCAGAGCGAAAAGAGCGTGGCTCAAATCACTCAAGGGAAATAGCATTTAACACTTTCATTGTCGCCTCTGCGCTTTCTAATGAAGCCATTTAACGCTACAGCATTACGACTGATCTCAGTGCACGGAAGACCGAGGTGACACGTGGTGTATGAAGCAACAATGAGACAGTAGCAGCATGAGTAACATGCAAATGTCGGATGGCAAACGACAAAGAAGGTGTCAGCGTGAAACGCAGTTAATTGCTGGGCGCCGAGTACATGCTGGTATGCCACCATCGCGTTCCTACTTCCTAGTTCACGTCAGCCAGTCGTCGGACAGAATAGAACCTAGCAATCTTGCAGATTCTTCGTTCCACATCTGTGCTCCTTCGCGACTATGGAAGTAGGCGCTGCAGGCCTATACGAATGATCGACAAAATTGCACCCAACTGCAGTATTGGACAACAGTTCGACTAACTCGTGCACGGTCGCTGCGGACTCGCATGGCCGCTGATGACGCGGGCATAGAGGTAACGCCTGCGGCGGTATCTGCAGCACCGCGCGGCAGCTTTAATCTTTTGTGTGAGCGTCGCAGTGGGTCGTCCCACCTTCGCGTCAACACAGCGGGACATTGCTACCGCGTGTTGGACAACATCTGACGACCGGCCTCAATTCTTTCTTTTCGGGTGCGCACGCCGCAAAGAAAAGGAAAATACACGAGGGAATGGTCCGCGACCTTTTCTTTCTTCGCAGCGTGAAACGATCGGTCGGCAGGCGGACCGGGCGTTGTTTGCTATACAGTGACTCCAGTACGTCGCCCATTCACGATCACACAGACACACGAGATAATTTATGTCTGAGGTGAAGGGACGAGCGGTACTAGCTGGGCGTCAAAGCGCAACTGATGGTGATGAGTCCAAACTGCAGATGTTCACACGCCATCAGTTGATTGTGGCGCTGTCAACTGATTTCCTGGACACACAGTCAGAATCTTGGCGTCCGCAGACGCAGACGTCGCCATGACAATCAATAACACTAACGGTCCACGCTCCGTCACGGGCCGTTTGTGACGTTCTATTAACGATAACGTAAACCTCCGTTAACGAAAAGTCAAAGTTCTAGTTGACTAACTAAAATAAAACTCAGTAGCAAACGATAAGGTAATAAAACTGAAAGTTCTGGAGCTACAAACTGACAATCAGAAAAACTAAAATTACCGAAACTAACAATAAATAAAACAGGTAAAGAGAACTAAAACTGTACTGTACCGAGTGAGTCAAAAAGTGCAAAAAAGTAATCGAGCTTGAGAAACTGGCCTTACCTTTATCAAGCCTTAACCGATCATCAAAATTCTTTCACCGCTAGTAACAGTATGAAATTTACAACAAACGCCATGTAATATTCTCACTGCACCTTAATTATGTTGCTGCACTACCTTTGGAAGTTAAAAGTTAAAACTTGTTATAAATTACAAAAGACTTAACTTAAAACTTGTATGCAAGATGCGTTGAAATGGGTGCATGTAGAAGCAGTAAAACCAATGCACTTCGTTTGCACTGTCTTCCAGATCTGCAGCAAATCTGAACCCTTTTCACTTCCCAAGGTAGTGCAGCAACATATTTAAGGTGTGCTGGGAACCATTACATGGCCTTTGTTGCAAATTAAGTACACTTTCCAGAAGTAAAAGAATTATGAAAATCGGTTAAGATTTGGCAAAGTTAAGAGCAACATTTCTTAAGGGATTACTTTTTCGACTCACCCGGTATATTTATTATAACGCAACAGTAAACAGCTACATAAATTAGAAGCCGATATTTATTTGTGTGAAAATGCTTCTTTGCTACGGTTGGAGACTGGTGTTTGAAAATTAAACACGCATAAACAAAAAACTGGAGAAAGAAAAACAATAACTGTAACAAAAACTAATTACAGAACTAAAGCATCACTAGCAGACACCATAGCGTAGCCGAGTTACTGTCTGCATTGACGCAGTTGGCGGTTTATCAATTAATTACATCAGTTCGCACTAACAGCCAACTCTATTTCAGCATTCAGCGACCCACCAACTGATTACAGAGTGATGAATTTCAGACTCGGCAGCGAAAGTTTGGTCAATATTAGTCTATAATTAGACAAAATACTGTTGGTATTTATCAACTAGTAATTTGGTTACTTAAATGAGTAAAGTAAAAGTAAGTTCCTTCCCATCCCAAGCCATGTGGACCCACTGGGAGGCGCTGATCTCCGTTTCCGTAGCCCTCAGCCAGACTCCACCTTCAAAACAATTAAGACCATGGACACGGGGCTATATAGTGCATCGCGCTGGTTACTTAAATAGACAATTTAAAACAGGTTTAATTGCTAGACATAAATGGACAGTATTTACACATCATGCAGTTAAAAACAAGCAGGTATGAACAAATATGTAACACAAACAAGACCATGCAGTGACGGTCACACTGACGTAAAATCTTCATACACGCGTCTAAAAATAACCATCATAGCTGATGTGCTTTTGAGCAAGAAGATAATGGCAGAGTTCTGTCTGCATAAATCTTTAATATCCAGTCTTGGCAAGTTCCACTCTACATCTGCCATGATAAAAAATGAAGCAACTATAACTGCAATTTTCTACTGTAACGTCGTTTGCATTGGTGATTACAGCCACACTGCCATACGTATCAGTTACTTAGACTATAGTCCTTTTGTACAGTCTCAAAGTGACTTTCGTTGAAATAGTTTATCTGAAATTTTATTTATAATGAACCAGAATATCTGTAAGTGACGTATAGGCTTTGAAATTTAAATTGTGCTAGCTTGTTTCAAGTTTCGGTAATTTCACTGATTTATTTTGAAACATCATTCTGCGCCAGCTATCTGCAGATCTTGTGGGCTTTTGTCAGTTTCTTTGATGTCAAGCTGTCGTCAAATTAAATCTGTCGACAATGACATGGCGTCGACAGATTGCGTTGGCAAACGTCGTCAGGGCGTCGACGACTGCTGTCGCAGGACCACTGGACCACCCTGCTGCAGACTGTCACTTGATGACGTGAAGGACAGACGACTATTCTGTGATACTGAAGCAAGCAACTCTGCCAAATGGGTGTTTTATGGTGTAGCGACACCCATCTAAAACGCTCTTTGAGTGACAGAAATTTCTGGACCACAGTTTACGTGTATTTATCAGTTAGCAACCCGTTAGAATCTAGAGCTGTGTTGCAACATGCAGGCTAAGTACGAGTAAGTACAATACACTGCGTCTAAAAACATAATATTGACAGCAAAATGTCTATTGCCTCCAAAGAAGCAAGAATGCCAAGAATAAGTAATGGCAACCCAGTGTTTTCTGTGGAACAAGGGCTTCGTAAAAGACGTACGATACAAAAAGTAAACAATGCGTTTAGCGTGCAAACAATTTCGATGGCGCATTGAAAGTATTTGGGAAGGCGCTGGAGAATTGCAAACTATACAGTATGTCTGACTGCAATAATAAGAAAAATGCTACAACGAACCCTGAATAGCACAGTTTCCGGCAGCGGCTGATAGACGTTGAGTGGCCGTTTCAGTCCGTCGTCGTCGCTGACGTCGAGGCAGAATTTCACTTCTTTCTTGATGCCGTTCTTCAGTATGGGTGGCGGCAGAGCATCGCACCTTGTCTGCCCATCATCTGGTACTGTCGCAGCCGTGTCGACGTCGTCAAGCCAGTCTGCCGTCCTGTCGTCAACGCTGTGACGATGTCCGCCGAGTGCGATCTCGAGACAGTCGGCGTCAACATCGTTGTCGATGGTAGATCGACGCAGACTACTACTCTCCGACACTTCCGCCACGGGGCTCGATAGACGTGTTGCTTTACTTGCCGCCTCCAGTCTACAATTAATAGTAATATCACTGGACTTTGTAGCGAAGCCACGTGAACGTTAGAGGCTTTGAACCTATTATTTGTCTTTAGAACCTTTCCCGAAATTTGCAAAAAACGATGAGAAAATTCGAACAAATCCTTCATCTCTGTGCATTTCTATGCCTACCACCAAATGTTACAGCTGATGTACTGTATTGTATACATTCTGTGATCGCACACGATAAACAGATTCAAAAAAACGTCATATGCAAGTTTAATAGAGCTACATGTATGTCCGAAGTCACCAAATTTCGGAATCATCCATTCAAGACTTTTCTAAGTTCTAACCGCCGTTCTGAACTGAATCTGTCGACTTTGCTTCTAGCTACACCAACTGGGCTTTTTCCATCCCAGAAGAGGACGTAGGCTAAATACCACCGTAGGCATGACGCTGGTTCAGACTCAGTAATATAGAGAAAGAAACTGCGAGATTGATTTGCTCTATACGATTGGTCAAAGAATCCGGATCTGCTGCTGAGATCACATGACGTACCAGGATTCGCCTTGTAACGTAAAATGCAAAGGTAAAGAAGGTCTAGTTACTTGTTACAGGGCGCTTCTTTCAGGAGTAGTAACTCGTGAGTAGCAGCGTTTATACATAGGCCTACTCGGAAATGTCAGCAAAATAGCACGAGCCGACGTACCACAGCGCGACTGCCATATCAATTACCAGCGCTATAGGAGATAGTGTAATGATGTCTACTGTATAACCAGACGTGCAACATGCGTACACATTTCTGTTAGTACGATGATAATAGATTTTTAGTTAACAACATCAGACTTTCATCAGCAACACACACACTGTACACACGTGCATACTAAGTAAACTACCATATTCACTTCCATCCCGTTGATTACCTGAGGATACGAATATAGCCTACAACTACAAGCTTGTTACAAGTCTTTTCCTCCATAGCAACTGCAAGGCCAACCATAGGCCTACATGAGATAGCAAAGAAAAGTAGAAGATAGACTATTCTAATTTAGTTGTGATAAAGATGAAACACATTCAAGCAATTAGCAATTTGAGTTATAATGTAGCCTACAGATATATCACTTTATATCATAAGAGCAGAGTACTAAATATTCTATACATAGGACATTTGCAACAATGGTATGCCATGGAAAATAACTGTGTGTCGACGACTAAGTACACTACACTCAACAGGTGTTAAGAGTTAATTAACACTGACACTCGACACTGGTATATACAACACACACACGACCAGAACACGGTCATGTTTGACGACGTAAACAGCAGGTTATAATTAGTGTTGACGGATGGTATCAATGTCTCTGATATAAAGGGTCTTGGTCGGTTACTCACACAGACTATTAAGACTTTAGGTCATGTCTTACAATGTCTGTCGAATTACTAATATATGCGCTAACGTTTTCATAGTCGCTAACGTTTTCATACGATCGTTATTCACTATCAACAACTCGAAAGCTACAGTTCAAGACTATATACAACAATTCCAATGTTTTATTGTTAACTAAAATATTGTACTATACATGCATTTTAAAGTTCACTAGATAATGATGTGCTTAAGCACAGCCAAACATTGCTTCGAAGGTAAGGTAAGGTAAGTGTCCTCAATATGACTGTGTCGTTACTCCTTACTTCCAACAGATGCTGAATGTACACCATGTTCCAAAATTAGCGAGCTCCTTAGCTTCTAACAGTATAACTTCGTCAATGTGTAATTTATTTACTCAAACATCGCCACGTCGAAGCGGAAGATGATGCTGTGCGAAGTGCTACTAGAAATGTCACCAAACTGTCCTGCTTTTACCGTGTAATGTCCGTGTCGGTGTGATGCCAGAACGTCGGCAGGGCGACGGCATCACCACGAGTCAGCTACACGACTCCAGGACTTTTATATGTTATTGCAGTGTTTTGAATAAATCGATAAAAAACGATGAAATTATTTTGTACAGAAAAGTACGTTATGTGTCATGTTACGCTATAAGGACTTACCTATAAAATTTTACAACACACCTTTAAGATGACTAATACAAGTCAACTCGACTGAAACCAATTTGATCACAGAAGCGAATGATAGCTGGAATAAAAATCAACTGTAAACGCTGACAGGTGTTGAAAATTATCCATTAAGCCAAGAAACTGTCTAGGCAATCCGTTTATGCTAAACTACTGGATAAGTCTGCGTTCAAAATGTCCACAATTCCGTGTCAACTCGTCTTGACACGTGCACGCAAGCGGATGTGCCACATGCCTGGCTGCCGTATCAATGACGTCACACTGTTCGATGCAGAATTACACGGTAAAAGCAGTACACATTGTTGAAATTTTGATAGAACTTCAAACAGCATTATCTCCCGCTTTCAATGACTGTAAAATTTTATGTAAATAAATTACATATTGATGAAGTTATGCCATTAAAGGCTAGAGGGCTCGCTATAGTTAACACCGGAGATGTATAGACATAATCACTATGTTTTTCTTCAGATATAATCAGCATAGTGATCACGATGCTGACCTGCAGTTATAGTTGTTAGCTCTCTTCGCTCGACGACGACGAACACATAGACTGACCAGGACAGCAGCAAATACAGCCATCACAAGTCCTGCGGCGCCGCACGCCATTCCAACCACGATCACCGCCTGCTCCGTGGACATGAGCGCTGTCAGTGCTGTCGCTACAGGCTCAGACATCGGTTCTACGTTCACCAGCAACTCACCCACATCCGCCGCGCCGGTGTTGTCCGCGACCTTCAGCGTCAGTCGGTAGACGACAGTCGACTTGGCGGCGGGAGGCGTCTTCACGAGCCGCACGAGCCCGGTCAGCGCGTCGATCTGAAATAATCTGTCGTTCGAGTCGAGTAGTGTGAAGCGCGTCGCTGATCCTGGCCGCGACTTCACGACCGGTAGAACGACGACAGCACCTTCCACAGCTGCGTCGCTATCGAGAAAGACCGTCGCGTTCGACGGGTTCGGAAAGACGAATCGCGGCAGACCGCAGCGGATGTGAATAATGAGGGACGCGGAACTCGTTGCCGCTGGTGCGTTTGGACGTCTTGCCACGGCAACGACGACAGTCTGGATCACACTGGAAGCCGCGTCAGCACTCTTCGGTAGTAGACTGGGAGCCACGACTTTGACGGCACCAGTCAACGAGTCAACCCGGAAGTCGGGAATCGGCGGTTGAAACGTCAGTTTGACGTCATCGCGAGGATCGACGGTAGTGGCCGTTATCGTCCCGATGTGAGTTCCGGTAGGAATATCGCAGTCAGCAGAGAGAATGTAGGTGGAGTTAGAGAAGCGTGGCGGTCGCGGTACCGCGGCGTCGCTGATGACGCGTACAGTGAGGCTGGCCGTAGACGAGCGGCTTGGTTCTCCGCCGTCAGAAACTGTCGCCACGAAGTTTAGTTCAGTGTCTGGCCGCAAGTCGTCGCCACAGTCGCGCGGATCAGCCCACACAACCCCAGTAGACGCGTCAATTGTCACGCAATCAGTGTCATCAAAATTAACTGGTTCAAGCGAGTAGTGCAGTTCGGCATTCTCTCCAGCGTCTGAGTCGTTGGCTACGAGTTGAATTAGTTCCTGCCTAGAAACGCCAACACCTACCGGTAACCAAGTGACGTAGGTGTCATTTGAGAACTGCGGCGTTTGGTCGTTCATGTCGATGACGTCAATATTGACGTCAACTGATGACGTCATGGAAGGTGTCCCGAAGTCATGGCAAGAGATGGTCACGTGGTGTATGTCTGTCGTCTCTCGGTCGAAGTGCTCAGGACCCACTGCAGTCACAAGCTTGTACTCGGGTCTAGACCCGGCGACCAGCTGTTGGAGACGGAACAGCGCTAGCGGCGATGATGGCGATTCTGCAACAACGCACGAAGTTCGCGAGTTGTCGCCGAAACTATCGGCGTCGACGACCGCGACATGCGCCACGAACGTTCCCTCGACGGCGGACTCGGCAACTTTCGCGCGTCCTGACTTGGTCAGCGCGTTGATCGTGATTTCCGGCGAGTTGTCGTTCAAATCCGTGACGTCTATCATCAGTGACGCAGTAGCGCTGGACGGTGGAACTGTCTCACCGCTAGACACCGCCATCACAGTCAGTCGGAACACGCGGTCGCGCTCATAGTCTATCGTATCATTAACGTACACGAGACCTGTACGACTGTCAATGTCAAACGCCGCCGTCTGACCGTCACCCATACTGTACACGATATCTGCGTTCGCTGCCGGAAGTAGATTCTTGTCCGGTTGATGAATTCGGGCACGAACGTGAACGATGGGATGTTTGCGAGGAGAGTTCTCGGTAATGCGGGCTGTGTAGAGCGAGGGATCGAACTCGACAAAGGGTGAGACCATACGGTCCACTGTGACGGTGACGTCGACCGATCCAGACCGTGGCCGACCTCCGATAACTGCGCCACCGTCGAGCGCAACCAGCTTCATCGTATAGACGGTCTGACGTCGCAGGTCGAGCGGCGCCGTTAGACGTAGTCGAACATCGTGCGAACCGTCGATGAGTTCATTGACTCTCAGCGCAAACAGGTCTCGCGGAAACACCCCGTCCAGTCGATATTCGACCACTCCGAGCTGACCAGAATCGCCGTCGTCAGCGGCAGGAAGTGGAAACAGAGCGCCAACAGCGGCGTCGACCGGAAGTCGAATGTTGATGGTGGAGAGTCCGGTAAACGTCGGGGCATGGTCATTCACGTCGACGATTGTCACAATCACTTTGATGACGGTGACCAGTCGACGACCTCGAAGAACGATATCAGCATTTACCTCACAGACAAGTGGCCTCGACGGACAGATCAGTTCGCGGTCGAGGACCACGGCCGTACGCATGACTCCACTGTCCATACGGAAGTAGCGCGACGCCTGGCGGAACGTGTAGCGGTAGTTGGTATCAACAGCTGTCGACGTCAGCACGGCGTAGTCGGCACGGACGTCGCCGATCAGCGTGTTGGCCCGAAGTTCTTCACTGATATTATACCGCAGTGGCCGATGAGAAGTGGGGGCGCACGTGACAACAGACAAAACGCCAGCGATAACAACCAAAAGAACGTCGACAAACATTTTCCACTGCATGGACGCACGGCGGTCAAAAACAGTACGAAATTTTTCGGAATGATATCGTCAGTCTTCGAGTGTCGGTATCTTCAACGTCTTTGTTCTGAATCACAACAAACAACAGTTTCACTCGTTAGAGATATTTCAGTATATAGGCAACACAGTGTACATTTCAATGTGAAATGTATGTTAATAAAGCCACGGTACATTCCACATTAAAGGCATTCTATACACATTACACAGCAGCACAAAAGTACGACTGATCTATCAGCATAAAAAACTGAAAAGAGCTGAAAAGGTATGAGAGGCAAGGACAACATGTAAATGAAGGAGAAAATAAAGACCTTACAGCAGCCTGTCCACGAGTCACAACATCATCGGTCACATGTGGTAAGTCGGACACTGAACCTGATCCAAAGCTAAGTTTGCAGGTCAACGGCACACCAAGGCCTAACATCACCGTAACCAATCCACTCCTTGACACAGTCGAAGAGTGCTGTTACTGCTGTATTTTTAACAGTCACTATACGTCACTGCTGCATCTGTCTAGTTTCACTTCACAACTATCATTAATGTACCGGGTATGTGGCGTAGGGGTAACGCATTCATATCTCTGCATGGCCTCAGCCGTCATGGTGCTGTACAGTTCGCTTATCATCGGAGAGGCCTATACGTTTTTGAAAAGTCAGAACCTTGCTCCAGTCTGTTCATATAAATAAGCACGTTTTTGACTGAAAACATTGTAAGCTAAAGTATAAAGACAGCATTTTAGTCATGACAAGTTGACAATAGGCCTATTAATATTGTTGCATCATTAACATGTTCCATCGTTCATGCTCATCAGCAACAATTCGTACGGTAAGTAACGTGTTCGTACCCGCCATATAGCAGTTATTACTGTTATTATCCACTTTACAATCCAGAGATGCTCAGTCTCACACGGCATACATTGCCGGATCCAAATCGAATTTATTTTCGTTGAATTGGACAGCACAGCTAGTGAGTAGGCCTATTTGCACCAAACAGGACGGCAGCAGGCTCTAACAGTACCATACAGTAGCCATGCACAGAATCGTGCCGAACTCGATTTTCACCCGTTACTTGGATACCGACGTTGAGCACCAGTGAGTCATTGACCGCACGATACATGCCTAAATATATCCATCGAGTATGAACGACTAATAAGATGTGTTTAGTGTCGATGTTTCATGCTTAGGCGCATTAGCTACAACTTTCAGGCTTAGCGTGGCGAAGGCCGCATCGAATCCGTGAGGGAAATCGGGACCCCTCATCTAATACAAGGTCCCCAAGATTCTTTACCCCAAGCATGACCTCAATCCGCTCAGCCGTGTTTGCCCAGCGAAGTCGCGTGAATCCGCGTGACAGACAGACAGACTGGCAGACGTCGGGAACATCGATCGCATACATTCGATGGGGCCTAACAACATATTATTATAACAATGATAGCACGAGCTTCACACCATTTTAAGAAGGTCATTTAAAAGTACGACAGGCCCAGAAGATATGCAGTTTGCTATAAGCGCCATATAATATAAACCAGTCAGTTGTGTACGTTGCTACTGCATTTATTACAAGTCTTTTTCACGATAGAGAGCTCTAATAGTCCCCTGTAGTGAAGGGTGCACTGTGGTGTTGGTATGCACTGTATTGTATTTGTCAGCAAACGGCAATTAACGAGTGCAAGCACATAGGCCTACTGTTTAACGCACACGGCGTAACTCGATTCAAGTCGAAGAACTAAACAAGGAAAACTCGAACCTTCAGATCATCTTCTCTCAATGAACGAAAATAAACGAAACGGCATTAAATAGTAATAACGTCAACAAACAAGACAATACAAACCATAAATTCTGACTAAAATATTTATACACTATTATATGATACGATATCATATGTAGCGTGAGACCAAGGAAGAAATCAACAAAGAAAGAATACGCTTGATTTAGACGTTAGTCCGAAATAAAAGCTACTGAGTCGAAATGCCCTATCGAATAGACTCTTTGAAAAAGCGACGGACTTCTTTCATAGTTCGTACATCAATCGATCGCTCTGAATGCGGGCCGAGGGCATGGAGACCGAGAGTACGGTAGCAAAATGCGACCGATTTGTCAAAAGCCTATTATGATCATGCACTTACGTGACGGTTGTGAAGTTCTGTCGCTCTTCTTCTGCCGTCAGCCGCCCAGAATCTCGCGATCGTAGCCAGCAGATAAATACAAGACTGCAGCGCAGACGATTAATTTCCGTAGCTGCAGCAGCAACCGGTCGGTACAGAGCGTTATCTCGCCGACGATATGTTTTCCTCAACTGGTTGCTTCCGACGTCCGCAAGGACCACGAGGAGTATGCACGCCTATCAGATTTCTCTAGTAAGGATGTCCAGCTCTGTTGCGATGCCTCGCAGAATCAACATAAAACGTATAGCATGCGGTCTCTGTTACGACGATCAAGTCCAGTTCCAGGCGAACTTAGCGGGGTCAATCTGCGAGTACGCCACGGTCGGTCATGAAGCCAGGCGGTACATTATCTCCGACTTGACTTATCGACGCACATCCATCGCAAGAAATATCAACAATCTGTCACCCACTGAGCGCGCACCGCCCCAATGCAGTCGTAGAATATTGTACTTCGACGGCGTCCGTCGAGCGCGTGGTGAACTGACGCTTAAGTAACGCGGCGCACCGCGCGGTAGCTGCCGTCTGGCGTGGCGCAACTACACCCGCGCAGTTAGTGGTCCAGCTAGGCTTCACCCAATGACGGCAATGCGAGAGTGCTGCCACCCACAATGTGGCTGCAGGCGCGATTACAGGTCACACTGCGCCTTCATCCGTCGCCCTCTATACCGTTGCCGCACTCACGGCGTAGGCGCATTGCTCCTACTGCTTGTAGGGCTTAGAGGCAGAAGACAGACGCATGGACAGACAGAATCACAGACGCAGATGGCACAGGTCGATTTATATACGCCTCTCTCGCTTATAGTCAGGCAGAGGCATAAAAAGTACAACCCATCTGCTATTTGTGTTATTTCTTTTTTCCGTTGTACTTTTCTGTTTGTTACACAGTACAAAACAACACAATAGCACTAAAACAACGAGCTTCACATAGGGGACGTTAGATGAGACGTAAATCTATTACCAGTAATTTAATTTCATATCCCCATCGGCATTATTTGGAAACTCAAAAAGATGATGTTGCTTCTACACGTGACAATAAAAAATATTTTTAAAATTCACAAATTTTACGCAAACTCGGCCTTCAATCTTTTTATAGTGAAGTCTAGGTTGGGCGAAAAGTTCCTCATGGGGTCATGTGAGTAAACGGGTTGAGAATAATTGTTCTGATGAGAAAAGTAGCCATCTTCTTTTCATGCTGTGGCGCTCTCGTTCGACCGCCTTCAGGGTTAATTATATGTGAAACGGGATACTTAACGGTATAACGCCATTGCAGAAACCTACAAAAAGAAACTGTGCTAATGACGTAGAGTAGACCGTGCCTCGCCATTAGACTCGATCAAGTCTTCAGCGTGCACTTGCAGCTGCACACTCGGTATTCGGCGGTGTGTTGTTTCGCGGTTGTCCGAGTCGCTCTGTCATCATTCAAGTGGAAACCACCAGAGCAGCTGTAGCGGTTTGCATTTGTGGTGTAGCAACTTGTGTACGTCGGTTGGTCAGTCTCAATGAATAGACAGATCACCACGCGCAGATAACTACTTGGCAGTCGACACCGGTCGACAGAATAACCGCATTATTTCAGGCTATTAAACTGATCGGGCGAATATTGCAACAGCACAAATTGCTTTGATATGGTGCTAGGTTAACTGTCAACTTGTCTTCGGTGTTTTACTTGTGATACTGTTTTAATGACAGTCAATAATGATGTACTTTACTTCAGTGCACTATTGCATTATATTAGCTACATGAATTCGCAGTGTTGTTAGAGTCGTAGATGGTAATAATGTAATCCACACTGCTAACTGCATTCAGTGCACTCATAAAATTGAAATACGAACCATGTGATAGGCCTATATACGTTTCTAAGAACTTAATTTACCACGTACGTTTTTGAGTCAACGACTTCGCAGTAAAATAGAAAGCGTGTCACTACTGCAACTGTATTCTGAAACTGCTAATATATATATA
>Ga0126335_1001038_pt1 | contig 14855 bp, 9 predicted proteins | sample OlaspJWI45metaG_FD_108409 | JGI IMG/M metagenome (GOLD analysis project Ga0126335, IMG submission 108409) | Marine gutless worms symbiont microbial communities from Oahu, Hawaii - Olavius sp. 1 OAHU.JWI-45 metaG | ecosystem: Host-associated > Annelida > Digestive system > Unclassified | place... | reverse complement strand
TGAGGGCACAAGCCATGACGCTCAACTAATGCAATGAGATCAACTGTATACATGATGAATAGGATTGGGCCAAGGACTGAGCCCTGCGGAACTCCACAGACAAGCTGGACGGAGGATGACCCAAGAATTGCACGGCGGATGTACTGGGAACAACCACGCAGGTACGATTGGAACCATAATAAAACTGGACTGCATAGTCCAAAGGTCAGTTCCAGACGTCGACACAAAATGCTGTGATCGACAGTGTCGTAGACAGCAGATATATCTAGGAGAATGAGGGCAGCAACATCCCCACCATCCACTGCCTCCAGAAGATCAGACAGGACACGTAGAACAGCTGCCGTAGAGTTGTTCGGGCGGAAGCCCGACTGAAGAGGCGGTAGAAGATTCCAGCGTTGTAAGTATTCATGAAGCTGCCGTGTAACAAACCGCTCAAGAAGCTTTGACACTACGGAGAGATTTGAGATTGGGAGATATGACTTTCTCCACTCTGTTATGATGTCAGTCGGGGTCAGGTCACTGACACTGACAGGGTGTCTAGTCCATTACACAGTGAACTCAGTGATGTGGGCCATCTGCATGAAGTAGTCTTCTGTCTGACATGTCTTGCAACCTCTGTTCAGTCATTATGAGAAGTGCATTCATTCAGTCTGTTAGTGGTATGAACGTTTGTTATTGTGCTTGATTGCAGGTCGTCTGTACGCTCTTCAGAAAGGCATGGAAATTGATCGAAAGTCACCAGATTGTAGAAACTTTCTTGCTGGCTTGATGAACTTGCTTGAAGAGGTGACACACTGTCATTGTTTTGTGATGTGAGAGGTCATTCGATGCAGTCTTTGCCACGTTGCTTTGGTGTCTTGTTTCTGTAGCCTGCCGAACTTATGATACATTGTCATAGTGCCTTCTTGGCAGTTTTGGCTGTAAGAAGTGCAAACATAAATGTATAAATGCTCTTATGTACATTATAGTAGTTGTTCAGTTGATCTTGGTCTCGTCATTTTAGTTTTGATTCTGGTCTCGGTCTTTGCATCCAGCACTGACTAATTACTGTATCTCTGTCATACCAGAACTGCACTGAAGACTACCGGTATGTGGGCTATTTCTGCTGATGTTATGCTTGCATTTTGTGGTACTTGTAGCTGAATTTGCTGCTGTTGGTCTGTTATGTTGCGTAATGTCTGGTTAAATGTTATAGACAAAGAAGCAGTTACAAGATGTTGAAGCAGTCCAGAATGAAATTGTTGGTCAAGCTCATTTAGAAAACTATGCTCTCAAACTGTTTCTCTATGCAGACAATGAAGACAGAGCAGCACGGTTTGGCAAGTATGTCATGCTTTGCACGCTACTTTTTGTAGAATTTTTTTCTCAAACCATGATAATTTGGCTTCGTGACCTGGATTGTCTTGGTTGATGTATTTGCTCTAATTCAGGTGCAGGTAATACTCTGTATCATTTCAGTGTGTAATTGGCCCATTAGGCAGCCAGCTGAATTCTGTGTGGTCGTCCCTTTGTGAGTAGACACACTGAGTAACAGCTAAAGCTGGAGAATAAACAGGCACACCATGTGATGCACTAACCCCACGTTATTGGCTGGTAGTATTAGCCCTACTACAAATAATTGCTCCTACACATCTCTGTTGGAGTAGTTACAGCTAACGTTACTCCCATACTCAATATAAGCACATTGCAGCAGGACTGGGACTGCAGTATAGGTGACTTACTTGTAAACCCACACTGGCAGTAGGCTACTGTTGCTTTCAGTTAGACGTGCAGTTATCATTTCAGACGTATAGAATCGTGACTGTTTGGCCAGTACTGGACTGTTTGTGAGCTGACTGCAGAAATTGCCAAGATTCATTACATGCCAGTAGGATGGTGGGAATTTGTACCATGACCTCTTGACCTCAACTCCGTTGTGCTGGCCATTGCATCGTCATGCTGATAGATGTGTCCTTTGCAGTATTTCAGTGAATGTCAGAGTTGAACAGTTCAGTGATTCAGTACAACAGTAATATGATGGTTTGATATGTCAGGAAGATGAGAATGGCCACAGAGAGTTAATTGACTGTTGTGATAAATGGTATACAGGAATGTGATTAAGTCGTTCTACACTGCCGGCATGCTGATGGACGTGCTGACAACGTTTGGACCAATATCTGAGGATGTGAGTTCTACCATTCTTTAAGTCTTTGTACTGCATGTATTATTACTAACCATGTAGTGTAGTGGCAATGCTTGAGCTCCCAAACGAGGTAATATCGGTATATCGGCTCAGTATGGAGTGCGGTCTCACTTCTACGCTGACGACTCGCAGCTGTATATCTATATAGTTTCCAGAGTTGACTACTGCAACAGCCTGTTGGCTGGCATGCCGCAATACCAGTTGGATCGGTTTCAAGCCGTCATGAACACTGCCGCAAGACTAGTTCTTGGAGCTGGCAAGTTCAACCTTATTCGGCACCTACTGAGCGACCGCCTACATTGGCTTCCAGTCCACAAGCGGGTCCAGTTCAAGCTGTGTTTACTAGCCTACAAGGCTGTACACAGTCTTGCTCCACAGTATCTTGCCGACTTCTGCCGACCGGTGTCTTCTGTTGTCGCCAGACAGAGACTCCGATCCGCGGCACGCGACGATCTCGTCATCGACAGGACCTCCACGAAGTTCGGTGCTCCATCATTCGCTGTCGCCGCTCAGTCGGAGTGGAACCGGCTGCCGCATCACATCCACGCCCTCCAGTCGATCGACTCCTTCAAAGCCGCACTGAAGACTTACCTGTTTGACTGCTCATGACTGAATACTCACTGCTGCCGAGACAATGCGACAGTCGTCAACCGTATGGTTGCAGCGCGCCCTTGTAACGTCTTCGTCGTGTTATGGCGCGTTAGAAATAGTTGGACTATTATTATTATTATTAATGTGGGTTTTTCATCTGCAGTGCCACATCTAATGTATGAGGTGCACCCTGTAGCTTCGTCTGTGAGTCTGTTGGTAGGGATGTTAAACTGGATTGATGTTCGAATTTGATGGTATTTTACTATTACGCTTGTCGTGAGATGTACATGCAACTCTTGTAGGCTTAGAATTTTTGTGTATTCAAAAACGTGGATTGTTCTTTGGTTTTAAGGTGTTTAAAAGAATTTTAAGGTTTTTGGGTATGAAGTGACAAGGCTTCCCGAGTGCAAGAAAAATGCCTGCAACAATCCCCCCCCCCAGCTGGGTTAGACCATATGCTATTACCAGTTCACAGCCTAGGTAAACAGATGGTGCCATTGTTGTGCACAATGCAGTCTAGCTGCTCTTAACAACTGTTGCTACGAGTGGACTGTGTAGCAGAGTGTTTAAACGGCCCACACCCACTGCAGATGATTGCGGCAGCTGATCAAAGGCTTCATGTGTCGGCACATCACGCCGTGAACAATAGGAGGCTTGTAGTGGCACACACAGTTTACAGCTGTGACTGACCAGATCAAGAGCAGCTGCTTGCAAGCTATCGATTATATGCAGCCAAAATTGATCCTCGTTTCATTTTTGAACATTGAATGTTTACAGTTCGTTTTACATTTCTGTCTGTTGGTCTGTCTGTCTTTAATGTGCCTATGTCCTGCAAGAACAGCTGAACAGGTCAATGTCCTGTTTGGGGTGAGGACTCTTTCGGCACATTGTATTAGACGGGTGTCACAATCCCCAACTGTGAGGAGTGGGAGATGTTGGCCATTGACCGTATATAAATACTGCTGTTCCAACTGATCCACATTCATAAGATGGCACCACTCAATGCAGCCATTGCTACGTTAATGTACTAAGTGTAACCATACTTGTAACTGGATGTAGATTGAGAAGAATCGCAAGTATGCCAAGTGGAAGGCTGCATACATTCACAATTGTCTAAAGATGGGTGAAACGCCAATATCAGGTCCTCTGCCCGATGATGAAGAATTCACTGAAGCAGGTGCTGTTGAAGGTGGCACTGCAGAAGGTGAGACTGCTTGCATATTACTGGCCAGTTGTTTGGTTTATTGTGTTTCATGTTCTCATTATTGTGGTTATGAGGCACAAGTACCTGATGCTGCTGGGTTAATTATTATGGTTTTAAGTGTCACCGGCTCATAGGCCACCCTGCTGGCTGTTCCTGAAATTGTGTTTTTGTGTATTGGGTGCATTGTTCACTTGCTTCATTAGCTGATTTAGGCCCACCATCACCTATGCCTGCCCAGCTAGCAGGCTGCTGGCCAGCCAGGTGCACATGAGATGGGCAGTCGTGAAAATTTCTTCTGCAGGAAATGAAAAATATACTTATAAATTTTGTGGTTTCTGCTGAGTGAGTGAGTACTTATGTAACCAAGGCATTTCTTGATTGTACATTGTTAAAGGATAGTTCATTCAGTGAGATGCACATGCTACGATGATATGACTAGATGTAGTGAGTGTACAGAACTTCATTGTCAACCGAGACTGGATTATATCTGTTTATATATTACTGCAGGGTGGGCAAAAACTATGCTCAGAAGTATGCTATGCCTACCTGTAATGATACAAACTAATTACGTTGTACGTAACCAGGACATTTCATTTGATTAGACGCCTTTGTCAGAAGCGTGTTCAGTTCTTCTTTCGAAGATCTGATAGGATCTTTATGTTAAAGGTTGTCTTGATGCGATTTGTTTGTATAAGAACTTAAGGAATATGTTTAATGGTATATGTAGTGATGTTTCATATGCCATAATAATGTTGACTGCTGCTACAGATGTGGAAATGCCACAAGCTCCATCTGATGCCAGTTATGGTCAGCAACCTCCACCGTCAGCCATCCCACGAGGGCCGTCTCCCGTACTGCAAAGTTCCTCACCCGCAGGTGGGTTTTCCCAGCCACCGACCAATCAAGCGATGATGCCTGGGTTTCCACAGCCCTCATTCGGCGGTGCATCGTCCAATAGCTATCCAGTAGCAGCTCCTCGAAGTCACTCGCCATCTGCAGCTCGTAGTCAACCAATGCCACAAGTCACCATGCACCAACAGCCTCCAGGCTAGTCTCTGACATGCTAACTATTTGTAGTGTGAAAATGAGTGAGCAAAAGCTTAACATCCCATTCTACACATTACTGGTTATTTCAGGGACAGTGTTAAAGGTCAGATGACCCAACCAACTGTGTCAAAGCACTAATGGAACCAGTCAGTTGTAGTGTGAAAAGGTAGTCCCATAGGTGCAGTGCCTGTTGGAGCAGAAAACATTAGCTTATCCCATTTCTTGGCCTCAGCATATGAGGGTAGTGGCCAGTTCTCTGCCTCACCACCTTACCTTTGACCAAGTAGAAGCCCGGTCTACTCATCAGTTGAGTTGGCTGCGAGCCCCTGAGGCAGAATTTTCCACAAATATAACTCTACACTAGCCTGCGACTAAACCCAGAACGTCTGCATGGCAACAGTACACTAACCAGTAACCATTACTGCACCGGTGCAGCCATTTCTATGTTGTAAGTGTTGCTGGAATTTTGTACACAATGTCAGTGTGGCATCAGAAAGAACATTTAATCTGTTAATAAACCGGCTGTGAAAGTACTGCAAGACTCTACTGTACCGTGTCATTATGTCATGCATTTCTACACGGTGAGCCATGAAAAGCTGCCACTTTTATTTTGGCTCTAACTTTGTTAACCGATATTGAAAACTCTTTCACTGTTGGAAACAAGTGAAATTTTTTAATTAAACCCATTTAATTTCCACCACACCTTAAACTTGTTGCTGCACTACCTTGGCAACTTAGAAGTCCTAATTTGCTGCTAATATAGAAAAAAATAGTAAACAGTCTTTAATAAATAATCATTGGCACCCACTTTAATGCATCTAACACACTTACTTATTACTTGATGGCTTATCAGTTCAGTTTTTGGCTCCTGTTAAGTATTCTTTGAAATAGCAAACAGCTTTGGGTAACTAGGCTTCAGTGATAAGGGTGCTGCTGCACACTGCACATGCTACACTGTATGACTTCTCAGTCAACAACACCTCTTTCATTTCATCAGTGGTCATCAACAGGCCCGATATCAATTTTGTCTACTGCATGATTTTATGGTGCCATGCAGCAGTGAGTGCATAACACTGATGAACTGAAGCAGTGCTTGCTGAATCTTTGGCACGGAATTGACCCCAATTGATAAGGCAGTTGAAGAGTAGCATGGGCATTGTCAAGGATGTGTGCGAGCAAACGATCTAGATTTTTAGCAACTGTTGAAGAGTATCAATACCGGGTGGCTGTTAAACATGATGCTTTTGTTTATTTCCTGTGTGCCAGCTATGCTGCAAGCAGGTATTGTTTTTGGCAGCGTCTGTGTGTCTGTCTGCACAAAATCTCAAAAACTGCTGATCAGAAATTGATGTAACTTGTTAGGAATATGTCCAACGCTAGAAGTTGGTGACATTTGACCTTGACCTTTGACCCTGAGAGCTATTTTCATACTTTTCAATGCAGACTATATATTTTGAATGGCTTGACATAGCAAGTTTATTTTCAGTTTGGAGATACGTCTTCTGAATATCTACGTCAGGGTTCAGTTTCAAGGTTATGGGTCCAAGGTCAAGGTCCCTGCATTGAAAAAGCAGTAGTGTACAACTCAAAAACTACTTGTTGGAAATTTCTGGGGCTTGATCGGAATATCTGTTACAATAATGCTTGAAGTAATTCAGTGCTTTTGACATTTTGATCTTGATTTTTGACCTTGACATATTTTCAGTTTTTCATTTCGTCTGTGACACGTTTTTATGTTGCTACATTTGTAACTTTAAACAAATTAAGCCTTCTAACTTCCCATTGTAGTTCAGCAACATGTTGAAAAAGGTGTGGTGGAAATTGGTACATGGGTTTTGATGTAAATGTTATTCACTTTTCGACAGTGATATAATTTTTAAGGTCAGTCAACATTTGACAAGTTGGAGGCAGTATAAAAGTGGCACCATTTTTATGGCCCACCACATATATATTTTAAACCTTCTTCTCGAGTCTTCTGCTGTCACCATCAGGTTTTTATCTATGTTCTCTATGTATAAAAAGCACTTTGTATGTCTGTTTGTCCACCAGAACTCGGGAACAGGTAGGGTGATTGCCTCCAAATTTCAGGGTAGCTCTAGGGCATCCAGGGAATGGTTTTGGCACAAAAAGTTATGTCTATGTCAGCAACGTGATTACTACAAATATCCAGCATCTTCTGTAACTGAAGAACAGAGGCTGAGAGCAGAATGACATCATCAGCATATATGCTATATGCTAATCACCCAATATAAACACCATACACATGACAACCAAGGTCAGACTTTCTAAGTGAATCAATCAGTGATCTAATGTACATATTAAATAAAGCTGGGGCCAAAACTTCTCTGTGTCTAACACCACTTCGATACAAAAAAGTGAGGAAATACAGCCTTCCCATTTAACAGCTGCATATATTTTAAGAGTACCAGTCTATGTATGATGTATGACATATGTATATTATATATATTATATCTAATGTATTTATGTAGGACGTGGCATATTTTGCCAGAGTTTGTGTTGTACTTGTTTTTTTCGTCTGTTTAATACAAACACTTGTAGCTTTCTTGAATCTGTATTGCATAACAGTGTACATTGCGGTGAGAAATATGTCATGTTTTGTAGGTGGCCAACATGGTAGTGTCGCTTTGAAACCAGAAGATTATGCTCGAGCAATGAAGCTTTGCAAGTTTGCAACGAGTGCTCTTCAGTACGAAGATTCAAAGACGGCGATCGAAAACCTTACAAAAGCTCTCAGTTTGTTGACAACTGGACAAGAATGAAACTGTAGATTATCTGCCAATTATTTTGCATCATTAACTTATGTTACTTATTATCCTTTGTTCCTTTGAATTGAGGCTGCTGAATGTCACTCTGTTCATTAATCAAATGCTGAATTTTGTATACTCACAAACTGTCCTATAAGCTGTCATTGCTAGGTCATTGTGTAGTCATTATTTGGTTATTACAGTGTAAGTGATGTCTGAGAAAGTTGTGGTTAATAAATCTTGTATAACAGTGAAAGTAATTATTGGTTGAAAGTCATTGACATTGTTTATAATATAAACAATTCAAATATTATAAAAGTTGACCTGTGACTGAGTGCTGAAGCTGATAGTTGTTGAGCATTGCAGCTTATGTTACAAAACAAGAATAACTTGTGATTTGTGGTGTTAAAATTTGTAAACAAATAGAAGATAAGGTCATGAAATGATAATATTATTGATATTGTGGATAATAAGGAATCTTGTTCCTCTCCTCACTGCAGAGCACTGATGTTCACGGATGGCGAAATGAGCTGGGTGTGTGGTGACTGTTTTTCTCCAGACAATATCTCAGAATTGAGAAGGCCTAAGAATGTCAAATTTGGCACAAAGGCGGCATCTAGTACGAGGATGATGCGTGCACCTAGATTTTCGGGAAAAGCTTTTTCAGTGTGGCCAAATTTGCAAAAAAACGCAAAAAGGGGCCAAATAATGCCAATTTTCCGAAACCACTCACATGGCGGCGCCACGTATATGCAGAAACAGTATACGTGGCGCCACCATGCGAGTTGATTCTCCACAACATGCTAGCTCAGACAGCACGGAGCACTGAAGACCTGTGATCTATAGTCACCTTACTTGTATTATTAAACTGTTGGTGTTTGTGCAGACCTATAGTAAGTGTAAAATAGACAATTTTTATGGCGACTGCACCAAATACATCTGGGTCTATATATCGAAATGTGGGTGATATATCGCCGATGTTATCGGTATTGTATCAGTATTGGCATTGTAGATATTGGTTTTTTCGATATATCGGTGACAACTGAAATATCGGTAATTTTCTATATTTATTTATACTTTTCCGGGCTGTTTAACGAGGCAAAGAATTATATAAGTAAATTGAGTATCTCAGTTGGCAAAAATGATACATCGTTACATCTCTGCAGTCTCTACTAGCCAATCCGGAAGTTGATTTGACACTTTGACGTCATTGGCTACGTAGTTCGTAATGTGAAAATGGCATAGTTAACGATTACTAAGACTGAGAAACCACCAGCGTGAACGCCATGGGTGGTACTGACGATGCTATCGGGTCTCCAAAGTCAAAAACGAAAAACGTTCAGCACTTTTGATTGACATTGACATTTTCAGCTTCTTGAAGTATAAGTAGGCAAAAGAGCGCTGCAGTAAAAATATCGCTATCGTAGATATTCTAGAGTCAAAAATATCGGTAAATATTGATATCGGATACTCCAACCGACTACAGCTAGTTGTTAGTTCGTAGATACACACTGCTGCTGGAGTGAAGGAGGCTGGCAATCGGCACTTCGTGACAACTGACAATGCAACAAAAGATGATATAGATTCGCGATGGTGAGGATGGTAATATCAACAACAAAAATATTAAGTTTTGAGTTCTGGTATTCTTAGAGGATGACGATGGGACTCATGGGAGTCAATGAACTAATAACAAAGAAAGAACACTCCAGGTAAAGATGTTACGATGCCCGTTCATATTTTCGGCTTTATATATGTTTAAAACCTAACCGCTGGCAACATAGCCTAGGTCGAACAACACACAAGTCTAACGCTCCTGGAATCATTACAACAGTAAGGAGGTGGTCAGCCTCCTCACGACAGTATTTAAGTTGACCGTGACACCTTGTTGACTGTTAGTCACCACCGGCTAGCAAGCGATCGAAATCGGAGCGGTGTATTTAAACGATGATAAGCTTTAATAACACGATTGACACACTATTTTATATAATGTTGAACAGTCTTCACGTATCAGTCATTTAGATATCGTGTAGGAAATGAACAAAAATTCAATAATTAACTCTCGGTCTTCGCCGCTGGAGAAGACCGGCTACGCCCACTGCAATCGCGTCAGAGATCCATTACACAAAATGCTGCTTTTTTCAACACCTTTGCTTCATCGTAAAGCTCTGGTTGTTCCAGCTAAACGGCCTGGTAATGATGCTGTGGAATTAACTGGTCGGATTTTTTGGGGTTATGAAAATTTGGAACGGTCGTATTCGCTGAACGTCAAGACACGTCGTGATGTTGCAGTTAACTATGGTCATAACTGGAATGATCGTCGCAAACCTTCATGCCTACTGCCAGCCACCACTGCTGCTCCATTTGCACGATATAATGTAAGACCAGCTTTCTTATATGGTGTTTTAAATTCACTTTATTGCACTAGTTTTGGGCCGCATTGAATGCACAACATGAATATGCTCGTTATGCTGCTTGTTGTGACTGGTAATCTCATAGTGTAGTCACTGCGGTGAGTCTGTCTGTGCCATGTGGCTGCACTGTTCAACATCTAAAAACGACTGAACGTGTCGAGGTGCTGCGGATACTCTTGTTTTGTGGCATATTGTGTGGTGATGGGGCCAGTCATTGCTTTGCTTTTCATGGACCTACGGGTAAGCTGTTAAAAAGCATGCAGTTACAAAAAGCTGCACGATGATATAACAAGAGCAGTACTACTTTTCGTATTCTCTCTAACTGCAGCTTAACACCACTGATCAGATGATGCTGTGGAAGTTGAGGGTTGATATCCCAACATCAAAGTGTTATGATGTTTTGCAGAAAATGTCTAGACAGTGGACATCATCAATGTGCAAAGTTCTGTCACATAAATCAAGGTTGGAATGTCGGCTTTTGAGTCAGAGTGTACAAGAACTTCACAGTGATGTGGATTCTGAGTTTACACTCACTGGTACACATTCCGATTTCTTGATGTTTGGTTTTAGTTTAGACCTTCTTGTAACTGCACTAGTCTGCTGTATTCATTTAGGTTTTCTAGCTCCAGTCAGCGCTGAGGCTGGATTTAAGACTTGGCTTAATACACATCTCTGATATAGTACCACATTCCTCCTGGTTTTGGCAGGGTGGCATAAAGCAGGCTATGGCTGAAGTGAATGGTCTTTGGCACATACAGTATGCCAGCCCCATCTGTTGTCCTACAGCCACCACTTAATACAAACCTGCCACATTTAAAAGAGAACACAGGTAGGTCTTCTGTAACTGTTCAAGAATTTACTCTCACAGTATGCTCACTGTCATCCCAACCTAACCAAAAATTATACGTTCCGTGCGCACACACAGTGTGCAATGACCTGATTTCCGCTAACCACCATGCACAGAAATTGAACTGTGATTAGCTGTTGAAGTAGCCTCATTTGCAGTTTTATAGCCTATAATGATATCTTCTGTGTATGCATTTATCGATCTCAAGAGTGTATGTATAATTTGCATTGATTTCAAAACATTGAAGATGAAGTAGTGGCTACATGTTATGTTCGCACTTTGATACCTCCTGAGTCTGCTAAGCGTTTTTAAGCAATCAAAAGATCTAGGCTGACATGTCGAAATAGCTGTGATGCGTCATAAAACAGTTTGGCAATGGTTACTCCCGGTTGTAGGATTTTGCAAACAACTTACAATGAAAATGTAATTCCACGAGTGGTGATCATGCCTTAGCTATCAATTGCCACATACATGAAACAGTCTGCCTGACTCATCTGTCGTTTCTTAATAGCTTTACTTGCACTTCAATGCAAGTGCAGAATGCGGGTAGTGTAGTGTAGTGGCTTACTCTGTAGAGCATCGAATCCATGACCAGGAGATCACAGGTTCGAGTCTCAGCCAGGTACTGTTGCCTAGTAACCTTGGACAAGTTATTTACATTTACACCTACGTGCCTCTGTCACCAAACAGTATAATTTGGTACTGGCCTAATGGCTGAGTAGTGAACAGACACAGCACGCAATGTACTAGCCCCATCCGTGGTCCCGCAGTGTAAGGTGAGGGCTGTTGAAATGGAGATCCGCGCCACTCAGTGGGCCACGTGGCTCAGGAAGTAGTATTTTACTTGACTGTACTCACTGCAAATATGCTGTTAAACGTGATAACTCAAGACGGGATGCTATGACATACAATCACACGTGAGTGACATTTGAGCTAGATGATTGTTGTCATGTCAGCAGCGGCAGGAGACAGTCATGAGCTTAAAGTGAGAAGACTTTTATGTTCCGAGATGTTCTACCTCGAGCAGCTGTGCAGTATCTTTAACGTCTACGCCGACCCTCTCAGGTATCACTGTCAGCTGTTGTGCATTCTCAAACCTTGTTGTCTACCGACTTATGTAAGATGAGAGTTTATAAAACAGAATATAAATTTTATAACGATCTGCTAATCATTAGCACCTAATACTCCAGTAGTGGTAAAGGTGTATATATGCTTGATATGATGCCTCTTCGTGAGAGAACCTCATCGCAGTCAGAAGTGCTCAGGTCTGGTACGTACATTACATGCCACCCATGCGTAAAATGAACCGTACATGTCTTTGTCTTCCCAGCTGAAGCTGGTTCTCATTTACTGACGCCAGAGGGACGGAAGGCTGAGTTGGTCTAGTGGGCTAACGTTCATGTGGTGATTGTGTAGGAGGGTAAGAGAGATTATCTGAACTGGTCTGACTTGTGTTGCCTACAACAACACACTATTGTGTGCAGGAAGTTTACATCGATAACAGAAGAAAACCACCGCAGCATGTTTGAGCCTGTTGAAGTGCTAATGAAACTCACAGCCAAACTGTGCATAGCAGTACGTTGCTATTACTGTCAAATATTTTTGTGGTCGGCATCAAAGCATGTTTGGAGATTTGGAAAATCTTGCTGAAAAATTAATAAGAATATGCATGGATGACAGTGCTATATAGCAGTGAAGTTTTACGTTTCAAGGTCTGAGAACATTATTTTTAAGATGGATCGAAAGTTTCAACATTTTTACAGTCTGGCACAAAGCAGCACTACTGCAGGGTACACATGCATACACACACATACATACACACACACACACGTGACACTGTGTAGACAGACTTTCAACAGTTTTCATTTGTCATGCAATTATGTGGATGCATGTGCCCTATGGTAATTTGGTATATTCAAATATGAAGTAATTTTTGTGTTGTTGTTTGTTACGTGTGCTTTTCTCAGTTTTTTTGTTACTGGTAACACAAGACCCTCAGTTGTGAGAAAGTACAATAGTATTTCTTCTTTACCACACACAAAATTGGCACGGTAAAACGTCTGGTGGCATGCATCAGTCTCTATGTCTGTCTGTCTGTGCTGTTCCTGTTCCTGTTGAGGCTCTAACTTCCTTTAAAATGTACTTGATGGTTGACCTAGAAACCTTGTTTCTGTCGCTCAGGTACATTCTTAGAATATCTTGGTCGGTAGAGTTTTGGTTATAAAGTCAAGGTCTAACTCACAGCAGCAAAAAAGCTAAATACGTGGGTAGTCTGACTTCAACTAAACAGTAATCCTGTTTGTAAATTGCAATATATTTTCAAATTTCTTTCTTGCGGTTGTGGACTAGGCTACTGTTTGGTTTGCAGATTCGAGAAGCACTGAGACATTGGAGTGCTGACAGCACAGCAATAGGTAAGACATCTAAACCAGTGTCCAGTATGGTCAGTGGTCACTGAGGCTACTTTCTGCAGTCCAGGGCTGAGACTGAGACCCATAGGTCAATGCCTGTGCATGTTAGCCACGTGAACACAGAGCATCTCTTATTTGTGAAAATGGTTTCCGTTGGTGTTAGTGAGTCAGTTGTGGCATCGTTACTGGTTTTGCTTCCTAACCACTCTAAGGCCTCTACAGCACCCACGAACAGTTGTCTGTTGTATACACAATTAACTTTGCTATTTTTCACAACTCTAGCAGATTTCTCTGAAGAAAGTGACAGCACTAGATTCGCTATAGACATGTAGATTGACTGGGGAAGTTAGGCTAGTGACAGTGACACTTGTGTCCAGCCTCAGTGAGAGCTAACCACGCGACCAGTAGTTGTAACTAGTAGCAGAAACTGAAGCCAGTGTACATGTCTGCTCAGCTGTCAGGTGTCAGAGCGTTTACTGCTGTACTTCATGTGAAGTGAGACTGTGGGGTCTGTTGCCTTTATTAGGAGTGTTGTGGTGTGGGCTGTCAGACTAGTAGGCAGAATTGTTACTGTGATAGGAACATGAGTCAATGCTGAGGTCCCCTATTCTTATTTTTCTCCTTTAACTGCATGGCATCTTCTGTCCAAAAGCAGTCTCTGTGGGTTTGGGCGAGTGTTGCAGACTCCCCAGTTGAATGGTCAACGATTTTGGTGCATTTTGAACTTAACGCAGTTAATTTCTGTTAAATTAATTAGATTTTTGGCTCCTGTTTCTAAGGGAAAAGGGGGGAGGAAAGGAAAGATGATCACGTTACTCATTTCAAGCGTTGTGTTAGTTGGGTAGGGCCTATAGGCAACTAAGCAAGTCATGTCTGATGCCATGGTCAAGTGATGGGACCCATCCCTCAACACTGGCTATATGGGGCCGATGATGATGATGATGATGATATCATGATACAACAACAACAAAAATGTAAAATTTGCAGGACTGACAGCATGTGAGTCCCTGAAGTGGCACACTCTAGATATATGACCGTCGAAGCGTCGAGTCCCCTTTACGTTCAATTGTCTGCTAGGCGCTATGGCGGGCTAATTGTCTATCTGCAGCGGCATGTAGGCCTATGTGTGCTGTTACGTGCTGTCAAATGACCTTGGCTAATGAAGGCCGTCGCTTGCTGATAGCTTACACACTAGGCGTCAAATTATCCACCGACGACCAAGGCTCAGTGAGGCATGAACGTTTAATTTGTTACGTTTTGATGAAACTTTTACGAGTAAGCATTTGTACACAGACAAATGTGTGTCTGTTTGTATGGGCCATAGTCTATGCAGTATCTGAAAATTAGAATTAAAAAACTTACAGGAGAACATGAATTCTTGATCACATCAGGCAGCC
>Ga0126335_1001037_pt1 | contig 14857 bp, 10 predicted proteins | sample OlaspJWI45metaG_FD_108409 | JGI IMG/M metagenome (GOLD analysis project Ga0126335, IMG submission 108409) | Marine gutless worms symbiont microbial communities from Oahu, Hawaii - Olavius sp. 1 OAHU.JWI-45 metaG | ecosystem: Host-associated > Annelida > Digestive system > Unclassified | place... | reverse complement strand
GGGGTGGGCAAAGTCCAGGGGGCCCCCGAGTGAAGGGGCCCCCGAGTTTCAGGGGCGAGGGACAAAGTTACAAAGAGGAGGAGAGGTAAGGAGAAAGTGAAATGGGGAAGGGGCCCTTAGAGGGCTGTTCTTGCATTTTTGCCCAGGGGCCCCCGAGTTCCAAGTTACGCCACTGGATAAGGCTGCATCATAAAAAGGCGCTACATCAAGTGTCCCTTACCTTTACCCTTTACTGTTATTACAACCGTCCTACGTGTAATGTTTTGAATGCCTTCATCTAGAAACCTCGTTTTAGGCTGCGTCGAATGCATGAGATGCGAACTATTGCGACCGCTGATCTCGTAGCGTGATGTGTCAGTCTGATGGGCGCCTGCAACCTGCAAAAGCGACTGAACGAATCGAGGTCTTGTTTGGGGTGGAGACTCTTGGGAGCCCAATGAACACTGTACTGGTTTGATAGGAGTCCCGACCCCCCACGGCGATTGTCAAATTATTTTTCCCATTTGTTCGTATATGCACGTGAAGGTAGCATAGTCGGTGCTTTAGTGAGATAGTTATTAAGGCTAATATAACTATATGCGTAAACGTGCCATTACAATAAGAGTTTTTCAGTCTCTGTTTCCCGTCGCAATCAGACGCGCCAATCAGAGGAGTCAGTTAAGGGGTGTAAGCGTCTCTGAACCCTCTAAGGTTTGTGAAGGGGGTGGTAATTGAAAATGTGGAAAATGAAAATGCAAGGCGTGAAAACGACGGACCAAACAGTACGACGTGAAACTACACGACCTGAAATAGTTTACTCAGAGCAAAGTCGGTATTTGGGTAGACAGAGCGGCCTGTATTAGGTTTCACAATAACTGACTGAAATTTGGCGACGCTACTGACGCCAATATAGTTCGATGTCGGTACTCACCTGTCGATTAGAGGAACGAACTAGCGGCAGGAGAGAGCTAAAGGCCGTATAAAGACAATACAGAGTCTGTTGAATGTTTGTTGTTCGCACTGTATACACAAGCAGTGATCGCGTCAGAAAGCAAGTTGCCGTCAGCTGAGCGACTTTCAAACCATGCACACTGCATACGGACAGCGATGGATGACGCCTCAATCAATAAAGGCTGACCTAGGCTACTGGCGATTTGTGATGCTTTCTGCCCATATCCGCTATCCTATAAATAGCACGCTATAGGTCATTGCCCGCTCTACACTTCGTTGAGCTCGAACAAGATTAAGCTATGGTATTGACTTGGGGACAAATATAGGCGGTCTAATCGTCATACGAAGAAAATCTTTTATGAAAATTCATTCCGTTGACAGGCATAATATAGGCCTATACGTGTACGATGTGCGCAGATGCATTGAGGGTAAATGCTACTACACAGCAACATTAATTACTTAAATACTCGACCTGTTTACATGTTCGGTGAGTTTTGTGCAGACAATTTGATTCGCAATGAAGCTACGCCTCCAAAACGAAATTCAAAATAGCCGCCACTCACGGCTGTCTGGTAGGTCGGTTTTGACGCGCCACTTACTATCATCACGAGCTGCGGTCGAGTTTATAACAGCTTGCAGTCGAACTGACAATTTGTCAAATGCGCGCGTGGCCGCATGCCAGAGTTTGCAGCGAGTTGCGAGTTTCGTTGTCAACTATTGCTGCAGCTTCGGGACGTGACGACAGACAGAATAAGTACACAGACAGAATCGCAGAATCGCGGACGGAAGACATGATGCCTCCGCAGCACGCGGATCGGCATAAAAACCAGATACACAGGAGGTTCCACACAGACGCGGGACGCCCTTCTGACTACCTAAAGAACACATTCAGTCTTGACTTGTATGTTTCGAAAACCAGCAAATGCTGGAAGTGCATTATTCTACCAATTAGAAATGTTTTTTTTCTGTTTCAGATAATTTTTACACATTTGTTTCTATGTTTTGCCGCATCAATCTTCAACATTTTAACTACAGGAAGAGTATAGGCTCGAAATTGCCAATTTTACGGCGTATCCTAGACAGTTTTATCTTGGTGCGATTGAATCATTCTGTTGAAAAAAAGTTTGCACCGAGCTCATCGCCAGGTAGGCTACTTCTTTCATTTGGCACTATCAACCGCAATTATAGCATAGCCGTAACCCGAATAATTGATAAACACAATTTATGTGACAGCATCATCAACAAGTAACCAACGTAATTTGGCAAAGACCGCATCGAACCCCCCACCCCTCACTGTGGGTGATGGGGACCCAATCTAGTATTGTGTCTGGGTTCTCAGTAGTCTCTACCCTAAACAGGACGCTGTTCCATTTAGTCATTTGCGCCCGTGTGACAGACAGACTAAAAACAGACTGACAGACGTCCGGATAATCGGTCGCAATTGTCGGCATCTCATGCATTCGATGCGGCCTTAAAACGCTCATAGGTCCTTCATGCTACCTGCATGTCAAACTGCTTTATGGTGCTGCACTGCTGCCACGTCGCGAATGACTCGGTAAAACTGTTTAACGACTGCACAATGACTGCCAGTCGCCGCAAAACGAAAAGAAGACTTCCTACAGCTACAGGCTAGTCTGCTTTCAGTTAAATGTACACGTCACTCTCATAGCATGAGTAGGCCTGTGAGAAGATATGGGTTTTAACCTATCTAGATCTGTCCATGACTGATGGAGCCTGAGTACAGCTGTGTCGGAAGTGAGTTCCAGACGGCTGGAGCTGCGACGTGGAAGCTCTGTTAGTCGAGCTGAGCCTTGGTCCGAGGGACCAGTAAGTCATGTCACTCAGCCGAGCAGTACAGAGAGATGACGAGCAGGCCTGCGACTCACTTTATACGCGCCATACACGTGTCCATAGTGCATCATTGCACACAACGGTGTCATGCTATACTTGTAAATCAGGCCAGACGATGAGGCCTTGCGAAATTAGCTGTCTCTGCTGGGCGGACCGTGAAATATAGGCCTAGATTCAATGCACGTTGTGTATAGAGGTGCGTTGAACCACAGGGGAGCCACTCCGGGCCCCCCAATAATCTGGGTTTGGGCTGGGTCGGCTAGAGGTTGAGCCGCTAATATTTTTCGACCATTTGTTTATTTAATTTTCATTATTATCTAAAGTTCTTATGGGTGGTGTAATTATGCAGTATGTAATATTATACTGTATTGCTGTACTGCAAATGTGAATAATATAACATTATGTACTGATACCAATTTTCACGAGTGACTGTGACCGGTCGAAATTTATACTTCCAAAACATGCGAGTGGTTATGGGCTCCCTGACATGCGCAGTTGATCGACGCCACTTTACTTGACGCCGACGGGAGTCTGTCAAAAAATGTTACGTATATATTTCAGCGTTAGGCTATAAGCAGTGACGTTAGTACTTAGCCTTGAGGGTCGGGTGCTTTGCCTTGGACTTGTGACTCCGGTACTTGTGCTTCGATCTACTTGGCCTTTTGACATTTGTACTTGCAAGCACATAACTTAGACGAATTTCTCACTATTGACCCCATCATTGCATATTTTGATGTCTAATGTCGCTAAAATCTAGTATCTAAACTATCTATAGCGTTACCTGTAAGACGTAACCCTGTAGGCTAATCAAGGTTCGTCAATTTCTGACAGTAATGTCATACGGCGTCGATTTGCGCAAACAGACGCACGCTGACAGACGCACAAGCAAATATAACCCATTAGGAAACCTAAACTCCGGGCGCAAGCCCGGAGAGCGAAGCTCATTAGAAGCGGCTCTTCGCTCAAACCACACTTATATTTCAGATTTCTAACACTAAAAAAGAAGAATTTGACTAGTATTATTATTACAAAGTTCACATTATAGAACAATACATTCAAGTTGTCTCCTACTTACCTGTCGATTCTGCAGTGCACTAATTACTGTTGTGATACGATATTAACCCACGCCAATTCCTTCGTCGCGATAAAAGCGGAATCTATTTTTAGCCTGACCAATCACAGCGCTATAGTGTTTCGGCTGTTGCGGTCGTTTTTAGACACACACAATTTGCTGTTTTGGCGATTTCCGCTGTTCGTGAGTTTTAGATCTTCGGCAGCATCTAACTCTGTCAATCGTGACTAATTTTCAAAATGGAGACCAGCAAAAGACGTCAAATACCGACGACGAACGAGTGTAAAAATTTCAGCTGCAGAGGCCTTCGAATAAAGAAAAATTTCGTTACCACTTCCGTCACGCTGAGAAACTACTTCCGTAACAGTCAGAACTACAGACTAGTCAGCAGCGGCAACGGCCAACTCAGTACGCGCACACGGTCGATTTTACTATGGCCGCAGCCGGCCGGGCCTTCGGCCTGATCCGGGCTGCGCCCGGTATTAAAACAGCACCTGCTTTACCAGCTCACAAATAGGTCTAATAAATAAGATATTCTGCAAGTCGCTGGCGCCCTCGGGCAACCCACGATCTCATTACGTCTTGCAGTGTTTCTCGCAGACACATATCAGAGTACAACACAGACTCGACGTGAAATGCAGCTCGCTTTTCAGTCTTCGTTCAGTTGTAGAGTTGTTATTTGAGTGGGCCGGGCTTGAGGGGTCTCTGGATCCTAAGAGATTGTGATGTAAAAATATCGCACAATTTGGACGGCTCAAAATGACAATCTGCATATACACGATAGATATTTATTTCCAATTTATTACAGCAGCAGGCCTACACATGAACTTGTCGCCCAGTTCACACGGTGTCTTCGTGTGTCAAGTAATTGTACTTGTGCTTGACTGTCTGGTGCGTGGCCTTGTGGTTCTGATGCTTGTTATTAAAAAGCTAACACATATGCTGTCTGTTTCGCGTACACGAGGCGCAAGACAAAGCACCTAACTAAATGAAGACTATAAGTAGTCTACTACAGTATCGCTGTGTAGCTTAGCCGCCGGCAACCTAAGTTGCCGGAGGCAATATGTTTTACCCGTGATTCTTCTTCTTCTTTTTTTAGTCAACCGCACTTAATGTGACCAAACCGCCGATTGTCGCCAGGTAAAAAGTATACCGACGCTTAGAACCGAGGTGTGGCACGAATAATCCATACAGACCTCTCCACCAGCATTCCTCTATTTTTGCAGGGAGTCAAAAAGTGCTAAATTTTGCCCCGTTTTTCGACCGCACTCGCATTCCGAACGCTGTGATAAAAAACAAAGCAAAAATCTTTAAAAAACAATGTATAGAACTGTATCTGGCCTCTCATCTGCCGCAATTGGTTACATCGCTATGCAGTAACTCAGCCGCACGTGGACAGATTGCGTTCAAATTACACAAGATGGTACTCTGTGGCTCCATGCGGAATTGTCAAAACTCACCTAGGGTCGAATACAAGATGGCGAACGACGCCCAAATTTTTAATATACGGGACCCGATATCTTTGGAAAGGCTAAACCTAGTGAGTTCGAATTTAGTGCGCGCATCGACGACGAGGAAAAAACTAGGTCAAAGGGAACGTGACCCAGTTTAAATGACCTGGATTTAAATTTACGGACCCCTGTGCATCTTTCTCAAACAGCTAAAGCTGCAGAGTTCAAATTTATCACGCGGATAGACTGTAAGAAGTGGAAAATAAGCAGTACAAAAGTAGGTCAAAAGGGGACATAATCTAGGTCACATTGATCTAATTTTAAATGTTGGAATTTCGTCCATCTTTTATCTTTCCGGAATGGCTACAGCTACAGACTTCAAATCCGGTGTGCACATTGCTTCTATGAAGTACTAGCGCATTAGAGGTTTTTTAAAATGATATGCGCTATATAAATTCATGTTTTACTTACTTACTTTACTTTCTTACTATCCACTAGCGCAAAACTAGGTCACAGAGGAAAAAGCTAGCTCACGTTGCTACATTTTAAATTTGCGTATCATTGTGAACAGCTCTGAAACGGTTAAAGCTGCAGGCGTCTTATTTAGCATGTAGACAGACTGTAAGGAGTAGAAAATAAACAAAAAGAAAGTAGGTCAAAAGGAGACATAATCTAGGTCACGTGACCTACTTTTTAATCTTGCAAATTTTTCATTTACTTTGCAAAGTTTAAAGCTAGAAACTTCAAATTTGGTGCTATACTCACTACTCTACAACCACAGAGCTAAGTTAGAGAGGCGTAACATAAGTCACGTGACCTGTCTTTAAATTTTGGGATAGCGATTATGGCGCAAAGTGAGTTTTATCGGGGGTGGCGACGTGTGCATGGTTTGGTCACGTGACAGCCGATGCACTACAGACGTTGAAGGTCATTAGGTAAAAGGTCAAGGTCATGACACAAAAACGCGATTCATCACGAGCTAATTAAGTAATTATATGGTGTGTGAGTGAGTCACGCTTCACTGCGCATCATAGTGCATGAGCACGTGCGTGTGTTGATGGCACGTAGCCATGTTGATGACAGTTTGTTAGCCTCGTCAGGCAGTGGAGTCAATCTTGCCGTCTGGTATCGAGTCAGTGGTTGTTGGTGCTTGCTGGCGTGAATTCAGTCAATACGAACGGTTGTCGTGAATAAGACGTGTCGTGTTGCCGCGTACTGCGATTTAGGGTGGGGAATGTTTTGGATCGCCCCGAGCCGGCGGCTGTAAGTGCCAATACATCTAAATTGCCGCATGTTCTAGTTTTACTTAAAGTTTTAAACTCTAATTTTGCGTTGTAGCATGCGACACTTCGGGTGATCTACGGCTGTTTGCGTGTGTGTGAACAGCTGACGACTCACTAAGTGGCACGAATTACATTATCAGCTCGCCTCTGTGTTAAATGTCAACGTCGTGAACCACAGCTATATCCTGTACTCGGATCACAAGCAGATACTGAAGTATAGACATGTACGAGTATGCGAAGTTATCCACCTCATAAAGCAGAGCAACGCAAACAGAGAGAAAAGAAACCTGCCTATGCACACTCGAAACGGATAAAAGTTGCGTGCAGAGCTAAACTAGTGGCAGAACTTTGTCACAACGTTTTATTTTGACGAGGACATATCGCTGACTATCAAAGTTGTGTGTCAGAAATACAGAATGCCACGTGTATTAGACGAGCCCTCATATTTCATTTAATACGACGTCATAAAAATGGCGACGATAAATAAATGTAACGACACTCCGGTACTCGACAGATGAGCATAATTGACAGCGGGAGCTGACGCCGCCTACAAGACCAACAGCCCACCCACACGCCAGATTAATTCATCAACACGGCGGTAGGCTACCAGTCTTTTCCGCCAGGCCCGCGGCAACCTCCGTAGCCATAGGGACATCACCGCTCTCAGGCCAGTACCAAATTATACTGCTTGGTGACAGAAGCACATGGATATAAATAACTTGCCCACGGTTACTACGCAGCAGTACCCTGCCCAGACTTGAACTCGCGACCTACTGATCGCACGTTTGACGCTGTACTTGTAAGTAGGCCCCTAAATGAACTTGCTAGGCTTTCGAAAGTTATTGCATGCCAAACGTGTTTTATGTTTAGTGCCGTTTTGTTTTACAGTACAGCAGTGCAATTAACCGCGTGGAAAATACTTCCCGAAGTGACCTATAGGCCTAGTTTGTCGATGGAGATGTAAAGCCTATTAGCGTATAGTTATGCCTACAATGTGTCGAGTGGGCCGTTATGCCTCTACCCACATACCCTACTCCTACACGTATGGATGCTATGGTCAGCGGCAGCAGCGTGCAGCGCAACGTGTAGTGATGGGTATTGGTCGGCAAGACATTCATTTGATCGCTGCGTTCGCCTCTGATATTATCGAAGCCAAGTATCTCACTGTTCTACCGTGAGTATTGCACTTGCGTCAATTTTTTATGAAGAAAAAAACCGTTCACGGGACACAATTAGAGCGAATAAAACTTTCGTACTATAATCGAGTCGTTACAGATACTTATTTATTTGCAAAAAAATACAAAAATTATTAGAGATAAACATCTCCGTCAGATCGCTTAAATGAAAAAGTGTTAATTTTGTGGGTTATTATTTTCCAAGTGTATTTTTATATAATATTTGTTTTTGACAATAATACAGATTGCAACTTTATGACCACTCTTAACTGCGACGTGGTAAAGATTTCATTCAAGTTTGTTTGTCTGTGTGCGTGCCATGTAACGTAAGGTTCGGACTATTAACTTTTGATTGCTTCAACTATAATAAATTATTTTCGTACAGGTTTCACTACATCTTCACTGTGTCGTCATGCGTCAGCGTCAAGGTCATTTGGGTAAAGATCGAGCTCGTACAATCAATCAATCATTTCTATTGTTGTATGACAGCCCGAGATCTAAATTAACAGACGTACAAATACACGCACACGGGTGGCCTCCGTTACATTGAAAGACAATATTTTAGTAAATAATCTTTGCATCGTCACAAGGTGCAATATGTAGTTGATTTTTGTGCCAGTAACCATCTTTTCCACCTTTGTCGAAAATGAAGTAATCGTAGAAAAACTGTTAATGACAAAAGATCTAAAATTTTTGTCAATATTAATTAAAGCTATTCCGTGACATGAGATATTTTATCGCTATTCTGACATTTGTGTCAAATTTAATTAAAAAAACCCTTTCATCACATCAAATAAAGAAGAAATGCATACACACCGACTGAAAGAACGAAAAGTATAGTGCATACAGTGCTTGTGTTAATGTCATTCATGTGCGTGTGATGCAGGAAATGTCTTGTTCAGCGTTAATACGATGTCGTCTGTGGTTGGCTGCGGCTGCTGTTGTCATGGTTGCCTTGACGACGCATCCTGGTCATCAAGCTGATGCGAGCTGGCCGCCCATAGTGCCATCTGGCGGGATGGCAATGTACGAGTGTTGTTGCTTGGACAACCCGGCGTGTGGAGGATGCTTCCGGTGTCGGCAGAACGTCTACACGTGCTACTGCGATACGTGCTCGTGTTACTGACGACCGCAAGGAAGTACTCGTGCAGGTACAGAAAGTTAAAGAAGATTAAGAAAACGAAGAAAAAGAAGACGATGATTTTGCTGCTGCTGCGCTGCTGCTGATGATATATTATGTGCAGGTGCCAGCAGCATGCAGATGATCACGAGGAAGAATAGGAAAGAAACGAAAAAGCGGGGAGGAACGAAAAAAATTATGACGACAACGATGGTGATGATGACGTGCTCGTGTTACTCTGAGCAGGGACGGGGCCTCGGTCATCGGCCGTCGTTGGGTTACCCACTCGACGACAGTGACAGTCGTCATGAGAATGATGGTAAGAGAACATAGACATCGCTTCACGATACTTCACCGTTTGATCAGAGTCATTTATATATTTTTTTGTGTGTTTTGTCACTTGATGTAAAGTGTTTTTATGTATGTGCTGTGATGTCTGCAAGTGCTAACGGCCTTGGCATTCCACTTGGTTTTACCAGGTTTTCTAACTAAATCACAAGAAGATCGATGTTTCAAGCCAAGTCAAGTCGCCTTTAATGGCAAATTTGCTCACAATTTAATGTTTTTTTTGTTTACTAAATACAAATGGTTAACAATTGTGAGGAAGTTCGCGTGCTAAGTACGACGTAAAGTCGGGGCAGCGTCTGCCCCAATTTGAAATCTGATTTTGAAATCAGCATTGCGAGAATCAAAATGGCTGTAAGCTCACTGTAGTCTTTCAGATTAGTCTATTGTTGAACGGCATCCTTCTTGTTTGGCCGCGTGTTTGCTGTCTTTCAACGTTAACACAGCATTGATCCTCATTTCCGGCCGCTACTTCCGCTGAGCACATGTCCGGCGTAAGACCAACGAGAAACTCGCGCAAGAAACTTGCACGAGCGCGAGTTTCTTGTACGTCTGTCAAAAGCAAAGTCCTTTCCTAGCGACATGGGTCCACTGGACAGCACTGATCTCTGTTTCCGTAGCTCTACCAGCTTATACTGCAAGACCGCAGACACGGGGCTAGTGCATCACGTGGTGTATATGTTTACTTCTCAGCCGGAGGTGGTCCTCATTTACCGACCCTGGATGGATGGAAGGCTCAGTCCACAATTGGTTGGTTCCATACAGAAATGGTTTACCCGCCCAAAGATGGTCACCCATCTCCGTACTAACCGGGCCCGACGTCGATTAACTTTGTTGATCAGACCAACGCTGCTAACTGTTTCGTTATGCCATGCTGTCCGTCAAAGGCCTACGAATAAAGCCAGTAAATGCCGCAGCCATCCAGAAGAAAATAGAACAGTGGCCGAAATCCATGGCAACAAACTGATTTCAATATCTGTTTTTTACCAGCTGACTCGGTGGCTCAGTGGTTAGAGTCGCGGCTCTCGGCCCGAGAAGTCTTGAGTCGACGCTCATAGCCGGCTGCGTTTCCAGTTGCCCGGTGAGGCGTGACGGTCTGATCAGCTAATAGCCTAACTGTAATTTCCATCACGTAGCGGTCCATAGGCAGACTGCTTACTAGGCCGACTCAGCCTTCCATCCCCGGGGTCGGTAAATGGGGACCAGCTTCGGCTGGAAAGGCGAAGGCAGATATAGTTAATTCTATTCGTAGATAAACGCGTGGTTGGCGGGTAAAACTGTGCGATCTCTTGAAAACACGTGCCATATCTGAGCGCTTCTGTGGCGAGGTTTTCTCACAAAGAGGTGCTATATCAAGTGTACTTTACCTTTACCTTTACGTATAGGTGTGCGAACAGCAATACAGGATGTTAATTCGTGTGTCTGCCCGTCCGTTCGTCATTCCGTCCGTCAGCGGACTGACAACTGTGGCACGCTGCAGAGCACAGCGCACTGGCAGCCCAAGCAGCAGCCCGTCCTTGTTTTATGTGAGACGAAATTTTACGTTGGGAGTATAAGTGTGCACTGAGTGAATGTGTGGTATAGTTCAGCGCACTTAGCGCCAAGGTAAAGTAAACAACAAGAGGACATAGTTGTCTGGCGAAGGCCGCATTGAATGCCCTCCTGCCTCTCTCCTCACAGTAGAGGGATGAGGACTAACATCTAACACAATGTTCCCTGGGTCATCAAGAGTCACCAGTCCAAACATGACATCAATCTGTTCAATCGTTTTTGCACAACGTTGGCGCGTGACACGGTGATAGACAGGCTGTATGACACACGGCGCTACGGGATCATCGTGGCAATAGGCCGCAAGCTTTTGGTCTGAGTTGGCGTGGTGGCAGCTTTGCACGACACGTACAGGCTATGACCGTAGTGAGACGACGGGAAGTCCGCATGGATGCGTGGACAAGCAATCCATCTTCGTGTCAGCTGTTGACGCAGACCGATGCAGCGTTAAATATCTGCATCTGTGCATTGACTCCGGTCTGAGTGCGTGGCGTGAGCGTGAACAATTAATGAAATGCACCACCGAGCGATCTTGTTACCAGACAGAGGCAGTAAATGTTATGTACACAGGCGATTATTAATGCCCCGTGTGTCATCGCCGTAAAACATGCACTGACGTCTGTTCTACACTTTAAAAGTACTGTCTGTTCGGCATAATACCAACCATGAAGAACAACTAAAAACTAGTAAAAAACTAAAATTTAGAATCTTTTTTAATCGCATAATAGCCTCTTTCCCGCAAAAAGGTTCTTTCTCTGCTTACATATGCGTTTGACAGTTGTTCGTTAAAATAATAAAGAAGCCGACCTTCAAGTCTGCTCACTTCATATCTACTAGTCAACAGACCAAAGGCCTATGCCCCACTATGCCCCATTTTTTCAAATTCATGAAATAATGTTCATTTTTAATTGTGTCGGTTGGTATATTTATGTCGGCACTGCCGAAAACACACCGGCCCCGTTGGGTGGCAGGGTTGTACATGAGCATAAAACCACTCCAGTTCCTGGCCGGATCTCGTAAAAGGGGCCATTCAAAAATTACGTCACACACCGAGGGGTTACGGGTAGGCAGCAGTAAGACAGAGTGTAACACGGGGAGGGGGAGTCCGTTTGTCTGTTACGTCGCTCACAAGAGTTTACTTACTTACACACATCATTTCACCATGTTGAATAATCTCTCCATAGCTGTGAATATTCTGCTACTCAATACTTCAGCAGTAATGAAAGCCACCCTGGTCAACCTGGAATTGGGAAGAAAGCGTTCTTTGTGCTGACCGTAGGGCTTGTAAGATGCTTTCATGCCCACCGGTATTGAGTTGCAGTAGTTACAGCCACTCCCCACCAGTAGAATGCAGCAGTGCAACTGTTAATGACGTTAATTGCCTATGCTGTCAGAGTACAGTGATTGACACAACACAACTGCGTCTGCCACACCAATCAGAAACAATAGGCCCTACAGTACACTGGACTCCACGGAGATGACAAGTATGGGGCAGTATGTGCAACCAAGACTGCCAACTGCGACCAGTAAGCCACTATTTGTGGTTGTTCAGACACGCTTGATCCAGTCATCAGCATGTCTGGTCACTTCTCATCACCCTGGACCGACGACTGACAGTAACACTGACACTGAACACTCACTAGTGTAGTACGCTGTGCATGGTAATACACTGTGTTTCAAAAAAATCCATGTGACTACGTCTTCGATGATAACTGAAGAGTGAGCGTCCGATTGCAATAATTTTTGGTACAATTATTACTTAGGCTATAGGTCATCGAAAGATAGTTTCATTTTTCCATTTCACCTATTCTGTGCAACTGCCTTACGTTGGGAAATTGTTGAACGTAAAAATTTCAAATTTAGTCCATCATAGCTGTTAACCTGAACGCTACAACGCCGGGATTTTAAACAAAAATGTGACTTTGTGACTTTACTTACTTAATATTTAACTTTTGGTTTAAAAAGAACAATAACAAGATATATTGCAGACGATAAATTTGTTTACTTTACATTAAGTAAAAATAAAATCATGAAAATCGCAGAGAAAGACGCCTGACTTTATTGGTCCTGACCCCTGGCCGCCCAACAGTCCAGACCTGAATCCCGTCGACTACAAGATCTGGGGCGTCATGCAGCAGCGGGTGTATGAATCACGAATCAACAACGTCGATGAGCTGAAGCAACGTCTTCACGACGTCTGGCACGGTGTGCAGCAGCACATCATTGACTTGGCTGTCAGCCAGTGGAGGCAGCGACTAACAGCGTGCGTGCGTGCACACGGGAGAGAGGGAAACATTTTGAACACTTGTTGTGAACTTGTAAAACACAAACTTGAGTTGAAAGCCAATACGTGCGAAAAAAATTATTGCTGAACTTTGTTTATTAGAATAACAAAAGCTGCTTACGGCCAAATCTACGAATTTTCAGGTTCAACAATGGGTAAGGTAGTTGCACAAAATAGGTGAGGTGGGAAAGTGAAACTATCTTTCGATAACCTATAGTCTAAGTAATAACTGTACCAAAAATTATTACAATCGGACGCCTACTATTCAAGTCACATGGATTTTTTTGAAACACAGTGCAGATGTATGTAGGGGTATCATTAAATAAATCGGCAGAGGGGGGGGGCTCGATGGGGAGGAGGTCAAGAGGAGTGTGACGTAATTTTCTGAGGGGGTAGTCGAAAGTGTGACAAAATGTGACAGAGGGGAAAGGGGGTTAAAAATAACCCCAAACTGTGTAACGTGATTTTTGAACGGCCCCAAAGGAGACTAAACCACAGAGTCCATGTTTCTTATTTCGTGCGTTTTTTGTCATAAGGGCTAGTTATTTGTGCAGCCTCACTAGCAGGTCCTTCAACCAGTAAGGCCTATGGCTCAACGGACTATGAAAAAGCCCACTCGGTTGTCCCTATACCTGTATACTGATCTAGACTTGAATGCATTGATGTTAGGTGCATCTACCTTCCGCTGGTCCAGCAAATTTGCGTTAAATATCTAATTTTGCAGGGTAGACGTTTTCAGGCTGCATCGAATGCATGAGATTGTCCGTCAGTCTGTCCGTCAGTCTGTCTGTCACGCGGTGTCATTCGGTGCAGCCTTTGCCTTTCGTTTTATCAACTTGCTCAGTTCTTGTTGTCAGTAGCAGTACAGTCGATTGCGTGCAAAGGCTCGTCTCTGAGATGACCTCTGACCTGTTATGTGTCGAGTGGGCCGCACAGAAGGCGATAGTTTCCGTCTGCGCGATGCGTTGCGTGGCGAGCGATAGGCCTATATAAACACGCAGCGGTGTTTCTGTGTCGCTGTCAGCGCGCGTGGCGAATGGCGAGCGACAACTATCGGAAACAAGAAGCTCAGCTATCGCTGACAAACCGCTCGACCCCGACGCTTGTGCAAGCCGATGTTAAGATCTCCTTGAAACAAAACGCTACGAAGCACAGCTTTTCATGTTATGCTGACAAGAGCTGCCCTCTGATGAATGACAACAATTTATTGGCCCGATTTTCCGCCTTTACCTACCCCTCTCCCATTGAAGCCCTCAGGGAGTGGGATCCCCTGGAGCTATTGCGTTCGTATTTGGTATGGGAAAACTAGAATGGCTGGGCTACAATATGGTGAAGGTCGCATGATGATCGACTCACTCGTTTGGGCACAATACATCAACGTGAGAGAACACAGACAGCCACGTCGCCATAGCAAATTCCTCGCCAACGCACGGCGTCGGGCGGCAAAAATGGAAGCGGTATCTATACCGGCCATTTCAATGGCAACCGCTTCTACCTATTGCGTTGAGCGGCGCTAGCTATCACTGTTGCTCGCAAAGTGCAGCGCCGCGTGAGCATAGGGGAAACGACTGCTTAGACATACTCATAATTGCGCCACGTGTCTAGTAAAAACTCCCCCCATGCACCCCCATTCTCAGGATCACCGATTGCTGTTGTTGACATCGTGGACTGCGCGGGACACACGCGTCGTCCAACGACGTGTTATATATACGACAGATGTTGCATCAGGGGTGTACTGGGGCGGGGACGCGGGGGGACGGCGTCCCCCCACTTTTTTCGACAGGGGGGGGGCGCGTAG
>Ga0126335_1001036_pt1 | contig 14861 bp, 9 predicted proteins | sample OlaspJWI45metaG_FD_108409 | JGI IMG/M metagenome (GOLD analysis project Ga0126335, IMG submission 108409) | Marine gutless worms symbiont microbial communities from Oahu, Hawaii - Olavius sp. 1 OAHU.JWI-45 metaG | ecosystem: Host-associated > Annelida > Digestive system > Unclassified | place... | reverse complement strand
TATATATATATTCCTTTTTATTCACCGTAAAGGTAGCAGAACAAACAGCTTAACTAACTTAACGTGATGCTTGTTTTTGAAGATACTGTGAAACAGTTTATCGTCCACGTCGAAGACCATATTGTCAATTTTTATCATATCAGGTGGATTTTATTTTGAAGACGTGTAAAGAAGAGTCTCCTGAAACCCAGCTTTGTTGATAGTAAAATTTGTGCAGGTTATACGGTGTTTGTGATTATTGTGAACAGTTTTTTGGTATAAATTGCGATATCTGTCGACGAAGTCGTGTTTTATCTGTGATGGAATTCATAAACATTTTGTAGAGTTGACGTTTCGTTATGTTACGCTATTGTTATCGTTTGTTCGTTGTTGTTTTGTGAAATTATTGTGTTGAGTCGCGACGTATGCGTATAAATATAACATGTGTACAAAAGCCGATTGTGTTTCTAATATCTATACGCCGCGGGTGTCGCTTCTGTGCTGTTTCGCTGACACAATGCAAGGTACGACCGGGCGCTTTTCTTTAAGAGTTCCCTCCCCGGCGCGGCGGGTTTGTATTGAGTATAGCGGCTTTTATGTCGTCAACTGACAGGAGTATTGTATGCGGCACAATGGACGCACGCACGGACGAACGGCGACGAACGAGAGTTTTTGACAGACTGGGGACTGAGTGTGTTTCCCGGACTAAGACAATGGCAAATAAAAAGTGAAATAAAATAAATAAAATAGTGGGCAGAGTAATTTGGCGATAGCCGCATCGACTTATTTTCCCCTGCCCTTGACCGTGGGAAACCCATCTAATGCAATGTATAGACTATTCATCCCAAACAAGATCCTGATCCGCTCAGCGGTTTTGCAGGGTATAGACGAGTCTACGAGAAAACGACAGAAAGACTGAAAATCGCCCCACGCCACAGGAACATCGGTCGCAATAGTCTGTGGGTGGAAAGTAAAACTTGTGATTCCTTGAAAACGCGTGCCTGAGCGCTGCCCTCATGAAGATGCGCTATATCGAGCACCTTTATCTTTATCTTACCTGCCACCCAAGCGTTTATCCACGAATAGAATGAAAGATACCTGCCTTTGCCTTCCCAGTCGAAGCTGGTCCCCATTTACCGACCCCGGAAGGATGGAAGGCTGAGTTGGCTTAGACAACACCCGGTGAGTAAGCAGTCTGCCAGGACCGTTATACGTAACGGACATCGCAGTTGTTAGCTGTTAAAACGTCACGCCTCAGTGGGCAATTAGATGTCGGCAGCTAGCCCACAACTGCAACTACCAAGAGCGAAGGGCAAGGCGTCGAACTGTGACCCATCGAGTCGCGAGCCACGATGCTAACCACTGCACGTATAGCGTCACATCGATGAAATCGACACTAGTCCTCACTGCGTAACACCGTTGTCATAGGAGTGACGCGGCCAACGGACTATTGTGAAGGTTGTTATAGTCATTGAGCTGAATACACCCGCCTGTCGACAGCTCTTTGTCTGGGCTATTCTTTACACTATGCAGACGTGTCGCCGACCGACTAGAGGCTGAAATTATAACGGTTAACACGTCGTCGACCGTACACAATTTGCAGTAATTAGACACTCTCTGTGTGTCTGTCTTTTATACCGTCCGCTCGTGTTTGTGCATGCGCGAAAAGAAACGTGAACAATACCCCCTATTCAGTGTCGCTGTGACTGAGAAGATACACAGACTTGGCGAAAGTATAGGGCTACACAAATGAAAGAGAGGATTGTAAAAGAAAAGTAGACGGGTATTAATCAACGTTATGTGAATCTCTAAAAAGGCAGTACGTGACAGATCTCCTACAGATTACTTGGGTTATGAAATATACAAATACTGCTAGGCTAATGTACTAAAACAGTTCTGGGAGGTGCACAGAAACAATTCAACAATGTAAGATTTCTTGCTTTTATCATAATTGTCGTCATCATCATCATCATCACCAGCAGCAGCAGCAGCAGCAACGACGACGACGACAGCAACAACAAGTAGCCAACTGGCCAAAGTAATTTTGTGAAGGCCGCATCGAATACCTTTCCATCGCCATGGGGAATCGGGACTCCTGTCTAATACAATTGGGTGACTTTATTTTTTTGCTAAAACGAAAGTTTTGAACTACAGTATGAAACCGAATTAAGGTCTAAAACTTAATTAGCATAAAAAGTGGACGCTGAAGTTTGGTTTTAAACTCCGTTTGAAACTGAACGTTTTCATTAAACTGAGTTTTAGCGAAACCACTGAAACCAGTGGGTCTTGGGTTTCCAAGAGTCTCCATCTCAAACGGAATCTCGATCCGTTCAGCCATTTGTGCACAGCGAAGCCGCGTGACACCGCGTCGTGTAAAGGCATGCGGTTTAAGAACGGAATTTTTTGGTGGGGGAGCTAGCGTCACAGTGTGCAGCACTACGGGCCATAATCTAGGGGGCATCTCAACAAAACCTGTTGGTTTGATATCGTTATCATCGTCGTTACAGCAGAGGCTTGAGACGACCCCTACGTGCACAAGCGCTTTACCTCTGGCGATTAAATTGAAACCAAGTCAGCGAAAAGCAGTGTATTTCTTACTTAATTTAACGCTAATTATTTCCTTCTAGACATATTTTATCGGCAAACAAAAAGTTTGGGCATCATCCTCGCTCCATGGGCTATGTACGTTTGTGCCAATTTCCGAAGTTCTACTATTTGTGGTTTCTGCGGTAGCTCGTGGAGAAGAATGTGCTCTTTTTCGCGTTTTTGGTAAATTTTGCTGCAATTAAAAAGCTTTTTCCAGAAAATCTATCTGAGTGCGCGCATCATCTTCGTACTAGACGCCACCTTTGTGCCAAATTTGACTTTCTTAGGCCTTCTCAGTCATTGGAGAAAAACCGGTCACCCACACAGACATCCAGCCACACAGACACGCAGGCAACTTATTTCGCCATTCGTGAACAAATTGCAAATTGCATACACAGATAGAGACAGAGAGGCTGCAGATAAGAACGGTCTATAGCAGTTCGCCAGCCAATTGTAAGCACACGAACCTGCTTTAACCTACAACAACTTAGCCGCCGGCAACAAAGTTGACAGAGGCTATGTATTTTACCGACGGTTCTTCTTTTTTAGTCAACCGTCCAACGTGTGAGACTAGAACGCCGATCGCCGCCGGGTAAAAGTATACCAGTACTTAGAAGCTATGTGTGGCACGAATAATTCGTACAAACACAGGGCGTCAAAAACTGCGACATTTTGCCTTGATTTTCGACCCCCTCGCCTCCCGAGCGCTCTGATTTAAAAATAGGGGAAAAAATAAAACATCTAAAACAATTGCGTATAGCGCCGATGTCTGGGCTCTCGTCTGCCGCACATCCAGTGTAGCGATGGCCTTCAACTCCGATATCCATTTGCCCAATTGGGGCCCGTATAGTGCGACAATTGGAAAAACGATTACATCGCTCTAACTCAGCCGCACGTGGACAGATTGCGTTTAAATTTCGCAAGATGGTACTCTGTGGCACCGCGGAAGCTGCGGAATTATCAAAACCCACTAAGGGTCGAATCCAAGATGGCGGACGACGCCCAAATTTTTAATATACGCCTACTTCCACGTGTTTGATACACGCTGTCAGTCGACACGGCGTATCAAATTCGGCCTGTGGTTGATTAGCGGCCTGCGTACCTTAAACTGTAGCGAATGCCTTAGAGGTTATATTATTTTCTCATGCATGGGATGGTCACCGAATTGTTCATCGCAGATTCGGGCAGGTTTCGCCGCTTTTCTTTTACTGGTGACCGCGGAAAGGTCGGCGGGCCGTGTCGACTGCCAGGGCGTATCAAATTAACATTATTCGCGGCGACCAGGCTTAAAGCACTTTTGTGGTGTCGGACTATATATTAGAGGGGTGAGTGTCAGAGCGAAGACAACTATAGCGGCGATACAGTCAGTACCCGGTCGAGATACATCAAATCGCGATGTCCGACGTATGTGCCGCCGCGGTGTCGCTTTTGGCGGCTATAGCTGTCCCGAATGAGGTGTTGGTCGTGTAGTATTACGGTACGTCAACTTGACGGTTTGCGTATTCCGACGTCGAAACTACTGCTGGGACGGCCTACGGTAAATATTTCCGTTAGTCAGCCAGTCCAACGCGTGCTTTAGTGGCCGTCAGAAGAGTTGCGGTTGTGAAGTATCGGTGACTTGTGGGAGCTGCGAAATGTGCTCCTCGCATTGGTAGCCATATGCTTGTCTCAAAGACTAAACAATGCGTGTCTATAGTCTAAGCATAAACTTATACACAATGAAGCTGCGAATGGTTTATTAGGTCACCTCTGTACGAATACGGACCGTTAAGGCGTGGCCTATAGATTCTTCAAGAAGTGTCAGAAATGTTTCAGTTTTGTTCGCTGTGGACGATCACGTCTTCGGTTTATGTTTCTATTTTCCTAGGTCCATTGCGGGTTCAAAATAATAGTTGTAGCCGATTGCCGGTGACCGAGGCATTTCGTTTCGCCACATCGATTGTGGGTGAAAAGTTCGTTTTGCGGGTGTGAAGTAGAACTTTTGCCGAATGATCGGTTTAACTGAACTGAACATTTGGTATTGCACTTTCGCCTAGAGTTGCCGATTGACATAAGGGAGTAATTGTGACCGACTTGGGAAGTGGAAGTTGGGTAAGATGGGGTGGGATGGGGAGACAAAATTTGTTTTTAGCGCGGGGTGGGATAAGGAGAGGGTTTGGGGGTTGAAGGGTGGAGAGTGATGTTAGGGTCATTTTTTCCGTCATGCGCACTAACGGGGTTGTTTATTCTGTTCGTGTGTCTGTCTTCATGCAGGCTTATGTAGTATGTACATGTATGTATGTTTGTAGCTTATAACTCGGGAACGGGCGGGCGATTTTCTCCAAATTTTTAGGGTAGTTCTAGGGTTTCACAGAAATGGTTTTAGGCGCAAAAATTTGGGGTTATGGGTAGGGGCCGAAAAAATGGCATTTTGGTGTTGGTGCTGACGGGCTGGCATAACACCTCCTCCGGAACACGCGTTCGCTTCGCACGGCTTCACGAGGCAATCCTGATTTAATTGCCACATTTCTAGTTGTTGCTGCTTGTGACATGAATTTAGTCAATAAGAACGGTTGTCATGAATTAGACGTGTCGTGTTACAGCGTTCTGCGATCTAGTATGGCGGATGTTTTGAGGCGCCCCGAGCCGGCGGCTATAAGTGGCAATGCATCTTAATTGCCGCGTTTTCTATTTGTTGGTCTGTTTTAGTAGAGTTCTTCAACCCGAACAATACCTTTCTTTTCACTGTTTGTCGTCTATTGACGCAGCAGACTGCAGGCAAAACGCACCTTCTATACACAGATATAGATACACTGTAAGTCGATTGTGCAAACGACAACGCCCGCCGGTGCCGGTGTCAAACGTAGAAAAATTGCACGTTGCACAGTTGCCGATGTTGCCAAGTCTCGTCTGTTCTACTTCAAAACGCTGACCGGCGCGGCCCATAGCAGATGTATCGGAAGTACTGCTTACTCTAGACTGGGAGTGAACTGTTGTGGGGCGCCAGCCTTGCAGGGTTTTTATGACTAATTCTAATTCTAATTTAGCAATTCCATTTTTTCTAATTGTTACATCACTATTTTGGACAGTCTGACAGAGCATGCATAATATTAAAGTGTTGGATTTTTGTTTGTACAGTGTACTTAATTTCACCATTCATTGCGCATGTTTGTGCGTTATATAATTCTTGTACAGAGAAACATATTTGTCTTTGCTTGCAATTAGTGTTTTTTATTTGTAACTCCTTCTTAGTTATCTTGACTAAAATGCTACCGGGAAAATCGTTTTTATGCTGTACAGTGTACAAGTACATTTTTTGCTGTTTTTCTTTCGAAAAAAGCAATAAAATGTAGGTAAAAGTTCTCTGAGTTTTTAGAACAACATGTACTTGACTTGCAATGGTGCTAAAAACAAAGAAGTTGACAACGTAGCAACAGTTAAGGATGTGGTAAACGTGTACACAAAAATGATATATTGGAAATCATTCATCCGTGAAGTTAAAATTTCTAGCAAAATATTGCGACAAATAAAACATAACCTTTATATTAATTTGTTTGATGAAATGATAAATTGCATGTTGGCTCTTGACGGTGATTTTAACGTGCAGCATGTTTATCCGTTCAGCCGATTTAGCCACCGGCAAAACTTTGCCGGAGACTATATTTTGCCTCTGAGTGTTTATCTTTTAGTCACCCGCCCTTAATGTGACGAAACCGCCAATTGTCGCCTATAAAAACATATATTAACACTTAGAACTGATATGTGACACGAATAATTCGTACAGACATCGCCATCCTTCCCCTATTTTTACAAGGGTCAAAAATGCAAAATTTTGTCGTTTTCGACCCCACTCGCATTCTGAGCGCTCTGATTCAAAATTAGAGCAAAAAATCAAATATCTAAAACAATAGCATATAGCGCCGCTGTCTGGGTTGTCATCTGGTGCAAACTCAGTGCAGCTAGGACCCTCCCCAACTCTGAGATCTTTTTGCCCAATTGGAGCCCCTAAAGTGCGACAATTGGAAAAACCGTTACATCGCTCTATCTCGGCCGCACGTGGACAAACTGCGTTTAAATTTCACAAGATGGTACTCTGTGGCTCTAGAAAAGCTGCGAAATTGTGAAAACCCACTAAGGATCGAATCCAAGATGGCGGACGACGCCCGAATTTTTAATATATGGACCTCGATATCTCTGGAACGGCTAAAGCTATAGGGTTCAACTTTATCACGCAGATAGAATGTAATGAGTGGAAAATGAGCAGTACAAAATTAGGTCAAACGGGAACATAATCTAGGACGCATTGGTCGACTTTTAAATCTTAAATTTCGTCTATTTTTTCGAAATGGCTACAGCTACAGACTTCTTCTTTGATTACATTAACTACCACCCACAAACACAAGCTCAAAATTAGGTCACAGGGAACAACAACTAGGTCACGTGGCTACATTTAAATTCGCTGACCGCTGTGAATAATTCTGAAACAGCAAAAGCTAGAGAATAGAAATTTGGTGTGCGCCTCGACTACGAGGATTAGTTTTGACCGCATACAAAAACTAGGTCAAAGGGAACGTGGCCCATTTTCGATGACCTAGATTTAAATTTTCGGACCCCTGTGAATATCTTTCGTACGGCTAAAGCTACAGGGTTTAAATGTAGCAAATAGATAGGCCATACGGAGTGGAAAATAAGCAGCCTATAAGTAGGTCAAATGCAGACATAATCTAGGTCACAAGGAGCTACTTTTAAATTTTGGCACGTCCTTTATATTTCTGTAATGACTACAGCTACAGACTTCAAATTTGGTGTCCACATTGCCCATAGGCAGTACTATTAAAGGGTGCAAACTAAGTTACAGGGGTCGAAATCTAGGTCACGTGGCTATATTTTGAATTTGCAAACCGTGAGTAACTCCAAAACGGCTTAAGCTACAGACTTCTTATTAAGCGCGTAGACAAACTGTAAGAAGTAAAAAATGAACAAAAGAAAAGTAGGTCAAAAGGAGACATAATCTAAGTCACGTGACCTACTTTTAAATTTTGCAAGTTTTTCATTTTCTTTGCAAAGTTTGAAGGTAGAAACTTCAAATTCGGTGCGTTTATGCTCTACGATGAGTGCTATCTACAACTACAAATCTAGGTCGAAGGGGTGTAACCTAAGTCACGTGACCTGTCTTAAAATTTTGGGATGGCGATTATGGCGGTTATGGCCTAAAGAAAGTTTTACAGGGCTGGCAACGTGTGCATAGTTTGGTCACGTGACAGCCGATGCACTGCAAAGGTTAAAGGTCATGAGGCCAAAGGTCAAGGTCATGACATAAAAACGAGAATTACGAGATCCGTCACAAGTTGAGTAAGTAATATTATGGCGTATCAGTGAGTCACGCTTCACCGCGCGTCATAGCGCATGAGCACGTGCGTAATGTTTATGACACCTTGTGAGCGACTTCAGGCAGTGGCATTGGTTTCGCCGTCTGTAGTCGAGGCAGTAGTTGTTGATGCCTGTCGATATGAATTCAGGCACTACGAACGATTGTCGTCAATTAGAGTGTCGTGTTGCTGCCGTGATGGCATACTGCCATTTAGAACTTTGTATGTTTTGGGGCGCCCCGAGTCGGCGGCTACAAATGGCAATACATCTTAATTGCCACATTTTCTAGTTAATTGTCTTTTATGTTTGCTTTAGGCTCTTTTGGTGTAGTTTTAGTTGTACGTTTGATTTTGTATTTTAAAGCGCATCGAATGCATGAGCTGCGAACTACTGCGATCGATGATCACGGAGCGTGGGCGTCTGTCAGTCTGTCTGTCACGCGAGAAACTGTTCTTACTCATTCTTAGATGGCGCCACTTTCATGCAGACATTATTGGATTACATTATTGTACCAATAGTTTGTCGTTTTCTGACTGTTGCCTCCTGGTGAAATAAACGATAAACAGCGAAGCTCTGAGGGACAGCAGATGCGCAACAGAGCGGAGTTGTTCTACAAGCCGGTCGACACACAGCGAACTCATAGCTCAGACGCACAACTGTTCCGTGCCGTGTTTATGCCAGTCAGCAACGCGAACAGAACAGCATTGTCGACCGGACAGCAGACCACTCACCGCGCCTTTCTTTCGCCGAAGAAAGATTTCAATGACTTCAATTGAGCGCTCGCAAACGTGCGCACATTGTGGCGGCGGCAGCTGCTGAATGCGGACTGGCGTCGAACGATCCAGCGCACAATGGAAGATTGTCAATGCACGTATTTGTCGCCCGGCCATTCATTAAGTCACGAACAGCAAGGGACGGCGCTTTGCCACTCTGGATGGCCCAGATGTGGCCCCATCAGACTTGCAGCAGCAGCAGCAGCAGCAGCAGTCGTAGCTGTCTGTCATCACTGCTATTTTGACAGCTTTGTGGCATCACAAGTTTCAGCGAAGGATACTGGCCATCTCCTTGAAGCCGAAATAAAGAAATCAAAGAGAAGACATCACTGCAATAATTGGAACGTATCATCAAGGAAATAAAACTGAGATGGTTCGGACACAGCTTGCAGATGGACGATGGCAGACTGCCGAAACAAACAAGTCATGCATAGCGAGACGAATGCGATAAATCGAAGGCCGGGCAGACGAAGAAAGATGTGGATTGACATTATTAGACAAGATTTAAAGCAAATTGGCATGTTGTGTGGAGGAAGCATTAGACTGCACCGACTTGGTCCCGGGCCGGGGTTGGCTTGTGGTCGCTGCCGTGATAGGCAGAGCTACATGTATGCCGAATGCGGCTCGGCCTTCATGCTTTGCCAGTGTTTCGTCCTTTTATTTTTTCAACATTATTTAGTCGTAGTATTAAGCCTACATGAATTAAGCAACTATTAAGCAACAAACAAAATAGGCATACACTTGTTGCGAAATGGTAATGCAAAATGTATATATACATACATGTATATTGAAATTGTTACTTAGTTAAGTTAATTAAGCTGTTTCTTCTGCTACCTTTACGGTGAATAAAGATGAGTACATGTACATATGCTATTGCAAACAGTAAACAAAAACGATCAACGTTGAATGAAAATGAAAGTGTCTATGTGCGACGTATACACGGCGGGCAGCCAGGGTAGGAAGTGATCAAACAGAAATTTTTTATGGCATCGAACAGTGTGCTCGGTAACTCGCGCTCACTAGATGAACTGATCCAGTTACAATTGTTAGAGTCATTATGCTTGCCTATTCTACAGTATGCAACGTGTGCAGTTAAACTGTCCTCGTCCCAAAGTGCCGAGTTGAACTCTTGTTGGAACAATGTTTATAGACGAATTTTCAATTTCCGTAAATTTGACTCTGTTCGTGCATGCATATGTGGTCTTGGCCGGTTAGATTTTCATCACTTACGGACTTCTTTAACTTTGATATTTATTAAAAAGGGCTTTTATTCAAGTAATAATGTGGTTCGGTGTATGTCTAAATTATTTTCAGTGTCAGTTGAGTTCCGGCGCTTGTGTACCAACGTGGACATGTATCCCCATAGCATTGATGTTACTCCCATTCATGTGCTACGTTGTTCTGTGTACAGGAACTTCACGATGATTTGATTGTGGACTTCCACTTTTATGGACATTTAAGTGCTTGTACTCTCTTTACACTAACAGTGATTGCACGTAGTATGTTTTCAGTCTTTTGTAAATATTATCTCTGTCTGTTAGTCTACCGTTCTGATGAATAAACGTGTTCATTTAACGACCTCGAAGGGATGGAAGGCTGAGTTGGCCTAGACAATACCACGATGAGTAAAGTCTGCCCCAGGCCGTTACGTGACAGATATCACAGTTGTTAGCTGCTCAAGCCGTCACGCCTCACTGGGCAACTGGAGCACAGGGGAGCGTCGAACTCAGGACCGTTCTGTCCGCAAGCCGCGATGCTGACAACTGATCCACGGAGTCAGCTAGGTGTCACGCTATTGTGTCTACCCTATTATAAACTCTCCCCTCAGGCATCAAGGGAATTATAGCTGTTGATACATGGTCGGCGTATGACACGCTCCAGCCCAATCGCCTACCGGCTCAGAGAACGTTTTTTTATCTGTAGAATTGAGGTGTATTACATACATTGGCGTCGCCAGCTATAGGGACAATGGGGCTCGACTTCCACAAGTCATTCTTTCACCATTAACCTTATCTGATCCTTTGACGGTCTTCGGTCTCTCTCTTAAAATAACTGTATGTGTCTCTCTGATAAATTTTGTAACATTTTTGTGTATAAACCATTCGCATTCAAACTACAAATTACTTTCACGCAGTTTTGCATGGTCGTATCCTTCAGGGGACACACAGGAGGCCTAAGCCCTCAATCCAAATCCCAGTACAAAAAATCACTCTGAAAACATACGAAGTCGCCAACGTAAGACGTTCTAGCACTCATAGAAAGGAAAGAACTAAACATTGTATTCGACCGGGGCATTACGAAGCCCCGAAATCCACTGGGGTGCATACGAGACCCCCTAGTTGGCTAAGGAGGGGCATAACCCCACATTTTTTACGTCTCGACACCAGCTTGTTTTCTGCCTCTCCTCACATCAAATCCTGGCAACGCCACTGATTACATCACTTGTATAGACTTGTTCTATCAAAAAGCATTTCGATATTATTTGACACAGCTTCCTTGGTGCAGTTGACTCCGTTTTAACACCTCAGTTAATGCAGAAGCGCTTCTGTTCGACTGCATAATGCACAATATTCAAACAAGCGAGCGCCGGCATTCAATAATTATATCCTATACACGACAGCTGGCCTGGCCACAGCAATGGGAAAGTAGTGAGTAGCGACGGATGGGTTTGTTTAGTTCCTATGGTCAAAAGACGGCCTTACAAAGAGCTGTTTGGCAGCGCGCGGACGTGTTAGAGACGATTGAATGAGTCCAATAACCAACAATGAAGGTTTGTATACATTCACTCAATGAATGAATGGCAGTGAATTGCTACCGTTGTACATTTGGGGTACTGGATCCCTGGACATTCGCCGCCCGGGTATCTGGCCCCTTACACAAATACCCCGAGCTTTAGCCATATGTATAGAGCAGAGATCCGAGGGGTCGAATGCCTGGACGCCTGGGCAAGGACTCATCCCCACTACTAACTCCCGCTATGGCAATAAATCCTCCTGGACAGCGAGTAGCCCGCTTAAAATCTCATGAAAATAGGAAGACATCATCGAAATTCCCACTTGACAGCACTTTTTTTTGCAATTTCGGAGAAGTTTTTTCTTTTTACAGGACTCGTGGCCCAACCAACCGTGTCCGAGTTTACTTTATTAAGCCTACTACTTGGAGGTGTATTCACATTAAACTTTCAAGTTCAACACTTTTCGTTCAGCTTTGCAGCGAATGGGACGCTATAAATTCCACTAGACCTATTGCATTAGGCCTCCTACTATAGCCTACTACTTCGCCCATCAAGAAGCGTCACACGGCAGAAATCAAAGATGATTCTCACGGCGTCATTCTATACAAGACTGTCCGAGTGGCAGTCATTGCCTGCAGCAGATGTTCGAATTCATTCATTCATAGATGCCTGTTTATTGTACTGTACGTGAGACAAGAGGCATCACCAGTGGCACAGCTGACACCTCGGGACTATAGACCTTTAAGTTGAGTCATGGGGATAAGCAGGTGGTCCGACCAGCAGCAGCTGAAGCTGATGGGTGATGACGATTCATGAAAAAAGATGACTGGAACTGAGTGCGCCACGCTTTAATTTCACACTAGAATAGACCACCCTGCTTATGCAGGGCACACGCAACCATAGAAACTTAGGAAATTTAGATTAGGCCTAAGTGGTTTAATCCTATAATGAAGCAATTGCTCATGTCTAAAGCTAACGACGTGGACAAGCGACAGAGCTTGCAAGCTTGTCACAAAAATGCTTAATTTGATTTGCCAGACATTGCCATTGACAGCGAAAATTAGAATGTTAGTATGACTGATAAACGACGCTGTTTGCAGTGTCGATGGCCGGAGAAGTTGACTGCTTTGAGGTGCCTATTGAAGTCTTATGACAACTGTAATCTGAGTATGCCTATGCATTGGCTATTAGTTTATGGCTTTGACAGATTGAGCCAAAAATCGTAATCGGAATGGAAATCATGGAATGTCAAAAGATCAGTCAGAAAACGCAGCCTACTTGATTCAGTATACAATCGTTTATCAGACAGAATAGGCCTAGGCCTATACACTGCTCAGTGAACAAAAGCTACAAGTCAGAACAGAAAGGTATGAAGTCGCCAGCTTCATGCAGATAGCATTCGCTGCTAAATTGCTGTCAGATGCAACCGAACTTTGTCGCAGCTTGCGTAACTACAACAAAGGGCTTAGAGATTTTCCGCTCTGCTAGTCGCCTCAGGTTGCCACGAAAGCGCCACGGTTATCTGGATTTTTGCAGAATAGGCTGTTGAGCGAGTTCAGATTACGGTGCTACGAGTATATAGCTGAAACGTGTGAATTGTTGCGCACTGGCATGGGATAGCGGTGATCTGGGCCCGCAGTCTCTTAACTCGTTAACGAGTACAATGGACGGGCCAGCTGATTGACAGGTCTTGAATTTCCACTTCGTTTGACGACCGGAATTGTTCCTGACCCGATCAACGTGACTGACTGACAGACTGTGAAAGGGAGAAGTCACCGGCTGGCTTTCTGCGACCGGTGACGAGTCATTGACATGTATGACTCGATGGCATTGTATAATAGGTTACTGATTTGTACAATGCGAAGCATTATCGAACGTCAGTCAGGCGTGATGGCGTCCGTTGTGACGGTGAACTGAACAAGCCGGTGTCATTATAGGGTGGCTTAAATCGTCGTCAGTTCTGTCAACTTTCGACAGCAGCGGCATAGACTATCGTCTCTATTTAACTCGTATCGTGTGGCAAGATCGCAGTTGGTTGTGTTAGAGGCATTGCTACTCACAGGCCGCCGGAGCCCATGGGCAGTGACGCTCAGCTGGCTTAGTGAGTCAACCTGGTCAGGGTGTCCTTGTTTTTACCTGCTCGCCAGCTACGCTGAAAGCAGGCATTGTTTTCAGCGGCGTCTGTGCCTGTCTGTCCACACAAAATCTAAAAAACCACTGCTCAGAAATTGCCGTAACTTCGTAGGAATATGTCCCATGGTGAACGCTAGAAGGGTTGGAAGTTCGTGACATTTGACCTTGACCTTTCACCTTAAGCGATGTTTTCCTATTTTTCAGTTTCAGCTCTAAGTTTTGAATGCCTTAATCTAGCAACTTCATGTTTAGCGCGCAGGTACATCTTCACAACATCTAGGCAGAGCGAATTTCTTGCAGTATTTTGTTGATGTTTTTAGCTTTTTGCAGTATTATGTTCGTATATTGTGTGCTAAATTAAATGACAGTCACTACATTAATTTTCTGTCGAACGTTAAATGCGACTGAACAATACAAAAATTTGGAATTTTCATTAGGCTACGTTCGGCATTGCCCAAAGTATTATAATTGTAATTAATTAGCAGGCAGTTAATTGTAATTGCAATTAATTAAATGCTCAAAAAATCCTAACTGTACTTGTGAGACCTCAGCTAATTGTAATTAATTAGTTACAAAAATTACAATTACCCATCACTGCCGTATATGCAAGATTACAAGTCTCTCGCCAAGCGGTTACGACTTCTGACACCCTGGTTAACATACACACAGACGCAAAGCGATCAACTCAGTATGATAAGCTCAACAGAGCTATAGCCAGCTGAGCTAAAATTGACTTGAAGGCACCGAAACGATAATATCATTTCATCCATTAAGAATACAGTGGGACTGGTTTACTTTGAGTTAGTGCCACTGTGCCAAAACAGGTAAGACACCCAGATTTTTCGAGGGGGTGCCCTGAAGATCTCAACTTGATAGGCAGCGGCAGCATGACTCAGGTGATGTTAGATAAGTTTACTTAAAATAATCTTATAAGTCAGTGACAGCCCAAAGGGCGTCAAAACAGCCAGGTTACTCTTGTAAAAAGTTGAGTGCAACAGGTAGGCCTACCAAATGACAAACCATGTCTGAAATCATTACATCGTGTACACAATTATAATAATTACAAACATGAAATCATTGCTTTCGTGTACGTAAAAATGTACATAAACAAAAAGGCACAAGACTGATCGACGAAAAGAACAGTGAACAAGTGGCGAAGGCGCGAGTGAGTGAGCAGAGGTTTAACGTCCCACTTGACACTTTATAGGTCATTTCGGGGAGGGATTTTTACAGGCCAGATGACCCAACCAACAGCGTCAAAGCACTGAAGGAAGCCAGTTGGCCACTGAGATAGGCTTCAGTCCCAC
>Ga0126335_1001035_pt1 | contig 14870 bp, 14 predicted proteins | sample OlaspJWI45metaG_FD_108409 | JGI IMG/M metagenome (GOLD analysis project Ga0126335, IMG submission 108409) | Marine gutless worms symbiont microbial communities from Oahu, Hawaii - Olavius sp. 1 OAHU.JWI-45 metaG | ecosystem: Host-associated > Annelida > Digestive system > Unclassified | place... | reverse complement strand
GCAGAGAAAGAGTATTTGCACACTTAGTGCATTCATATTAACTATTAAGACAACTCTTATTGTAATTTCAGGGTCATTTAAAGCCATTTCTTGACTTCCAGTCTGGTTTCATCCTGGAGTTTTTGGTGACTCCAGCTAACTGGTGACAATCTTTCATCTTGCAGCTACTAACATCAGTTTCATCATCAGCTGATGCTGTTTAAAACTTGTTTTAGTTATATCAACTGACATGTCATCAAAACTGGTCTTATATAATTTCTGACAGTGAAACTGTAATAAGCAGACAGCTGCTTTACCTTTGGTGTATATAACTGTCTATAAGTGGCACTGCGCTTCCAGGATTACAGCGAGTCAGTTAGTGTCTCTGATTTAAATCCATGATTTAAATGGGCCAATCCTGCTCACCTGTGCCTGCTAGGTGGTGCCACCTTTGATCTTGGTCTGTGACTGAGGCAAACCTTCAACTGTATGTCAGGTAACTCAGTAACTTCCTATGGCAGCACTCAGCATTACAGCAGCACCACTGCACTGCATGCGGCAGCTCGGACTACTATAATTGAGGCAGTCTAGTAGTGAGTGTCTAATTGAAACTTTCTCAGTAATATCAAACCAAAACCACAGTAACTCAACCAGAAATTTAAAAGGTGGAACTAACCCAACCCTAATATGTCAGTCAATCAATCATTTATTTATCAACACAGATACAATATAGTAAAAGACTGTAGGATGAGATGTAAAACAGTACTTGCTGTTTTGTTGCCGTGCATAGGATTTGGACAGTCGAGTGCGTGAAGCAACACACAAGGCATTTGAACAGCTGGTGAACCAAGTTGGTCGTAGTCTGGCACGTCATTTACGTAGTTTGATGGGACCGTGGCTCGTAGCTCAGTGTGACAGTTATACGCTGGCCGCGAGTGCCGCAGTCTCCGCTTTCAGCTCTGCATTTTCACCCGACAAACAGAGAGAAGCGATTGCATTCTGTCGCGTGGAAGTGCTGGCAGTAAGTTGGTGTTATTTGTTAAAACTATCACAACTTTGCTTTAGGGCTGTCAAATAGCATGTTAACAAGTGTTTACACATTACTGAGCATAGTAACGTGTAAAGAATTAATCGCGATCAAGGAAATTAGAAGTTTTAGTTGTGCATATGTGATCAAGTTCTGAGTTACTTGTATAATATTTGCAGCATCTTGAAGACAACTTATTGCATCAGACGCCATTGTCACTCAGTGACCCCAGGTAAGGAGTTCCATCAATTTCAGTTACATACTTGACCACACATAAGAATATTTGTTAAAAGATTTCCCTAATTTTTTAGCAGTAACTTGACACAATTTATTTGTTGAATGCCCTGGACATTATGGCACCCTTGTCTGAATTCAAATGTGTGATGATATGGTGTCTTACCAGTACTTGACGTTACAGTACCCTAGTCTGAACCCAGTAGTGGGATGTTATGGTACCCACTCATGAATCAAAAGAGAGAAGTCATGGTACCCTTGCCTGAATTAATTACTTTTTCACTACTGGCTTCAGACTGTTATGTCACACTTGGTACCACAACAGTCCTGAAGCATCCTATCTCGCTATCTGGAAACGTTTAGGCATGGAACATTAGTGTGACGGACGGACAGACATGAAGACAGATTTGTGATAGCCACCTATGTCAGTAGTGTTAAGGGCCAATTGAACATTGTCAGTAGTCTAGCCCCAGGTACTCAACAGTTACATAATGACAGTGTCACCAGATGGTGTGCACATGTCAAGGCTTGGTGCATTCTTTGTGTGTTTTGCTATGATAAATTTTATCACATTGTGTGTGTCATTGTGCTGGCCCAAGCATTCTACGACAGGCTTGACTTGTATTTTCTGTGACAATTAATTTGAATTTTTCTATTATTTCTTGCCAGGACAACAACAGAAGAAGAGCGAGAGGACAAGTACAATAGATTGTTAGCCGCATCACTTCAGACATTCTCCATGTTTCTGTCGGCACTCACTGACTCCCAGCGTGAGGAAATTGTTGACAAGATTGGGCTTCTGTTGAAGAATGTGAAGTTTTTGAAGTTTGGGAAACACTATGTTGGCATGGTATGTTTAGTGATGAAGTTATTATAAATAATTAATATTAATAGTATGATTATCAATTAAATTTGCTTGTGTTATTTAATTTTTTCTGCACGACATTTTTCACTGTTTAGTTGGCCACCATATTGAACCCAAACTCATTCCGAGTTTTGATAGTTCAGCTGTAGAAGATGACGATGACAGTATGATGATTGTTATTATTTACTATAATTTTAGTTAGTATTATTTTTTAACCACTGATAGAAATTTTACAGGGAATTTTAAAACTTAGCAACTGCAAAATATATGTATGATAAGGATGATACAAAGGCTATAGCTGGTTTGTCAGCTGTCTAAAACCTTGTAAAATGTGTGACAAATGTTTTGCTCAAATTTTCTACAGATTCGCGCGAGTTTCTTTGATGTCGTATCTGCGCTGTGTTCCAAGTGTCCATCAGTTGCCATAGAGTTCAGAGAGCAGATGTGTCCTGCTATTCTTTACTTACTGGATGAGACAGAGCCAGCACCAATGACTTCTCTGTGGCGAGCCGTTCTGCATGTTGTCATCACAATTCCAGTCTGTCTACTCATTATTTAGGCCATTAGTTGGATTATTTTGATATTTTTTTGTTTTTGTTAAATGACTGCTGTGTGCAAGATACAATGTTGCTTTGATCACTTTAGTGTATCCCACCAAACACTAAGCTACTTTTTGGTACATAGATCTGCTGAAATATTGTCAGAATTTTTCAACATTATAATAACAAATTTTCAGCCTGTTGCAGAGTTCTGTGTATAAACAATAAAATTATTATCCACTGCATCTGCTATGTTGAAATTCCTAAACTACTTCGTCATTAGACCATCATTTACTCAGTTCCAAAAATTTGGCTATGCTTGACTAGGTATACTTGTACTGTACACGTGCAGGACTGCTGGAGTATGGTAAACCTACGCAAGGCAGTACTGCCCAAGTTGTGGTCTGTCCTGAGGGATGGTGGGCGTGGCTGTGCTTCGACAACATTTCATAATCTGCTTCCGCTACTCAGTCGGTTGCCAGTCGAGCCTAACGGTCATCACACACTTTATCAACATTTCCTTAGAAATATCTACACTGGGTTAGTTTGCATCAATCTGCTACCCCATTGCAATGATTGGCCCACTCTATTTAACTCTGTTTTGGGCCGTATGTCGCAAAAGTCAACTTGAAGCAGGGTTTCAGCATTTTGCAGTTGTATGTTTGTGTTAGCTAGGGCCAATTTTTGTTTGTTTGTTTGGTATCTGTGTGCCAGCTGTTATTTTTGGTGGCGTCTGTCTGCTCACACTCACAAATGCTGTTCAGAACTGCTATAACACATATGCCAGGAAGTGAGTGGGTTTAGATGACCTTTGACCCTTCGACCCTGATGCCTTGACATAACAACTTTTGGCATGGAGGTAGTAATGTTTGAGTTTCAAAGTCATGGTTTCAGGTCAAGATCATGGTGGCCAAAACGTGGCAGCACACATCCTAGGACAAATTGTTGAATGTTGTAGTGCTGTGTGCTCAGTTTGACAATGGACAGAGTACAACTGAGTGGTTCAGAGTGCAGCGCTGTGGTATCTGCATTAATGGAATGTTCACATTACTGCGTCAGTCACTGTCTAACTAGCGACGTCAGTGACACAGCGCTGTGTGATTACATCGTGTCTGATATTGTGAGTTTTGTTTGTGTTCGGTATATTATATTAGCCCCGTTGCTAGCAGTATACAGTACTCAGTGGAGTCAGTGCGACAACACAGCAGAAAGATGCTAGTGTCACTGTTACTTGTGTCCATGCAGATGTTCTTAGTCTGCATCCAATGCACAATGTGCTTCATGTGGCCTATTGCAGCTTATGATTCTGTAGTGTGGTGTGTCTGTCTATAAGTTGGTCATGTGGCTACACTGTGCAAAATCAGCTGAACGGATCGAGGTCCTGTTTGTGGTGGAGGCTCTTGGGGACCCAAGGCGCTTGTATTAGATAGGGGTTCCAAGCGTCTTATGGTGGGAAAATTAGACTGCAGGGAAATTTTACCCTTTTGAAGTATAGGAGAATTACATGCATTTATTGTGGCCTTTGCCAAGTTACTGTTTTTCTGTCGTTATTGTTTGTGTTTTGTGAGATTTGAGTCTTTTGTATTGTGTGTTCTTGCATACTGTCTTTTGGCATAATATGTGATCCACAAATTTGCAGAGTTTAACTGTTCTTCTGTTACAATTACATATCAGCAGTTACAGTAATATGACATTTTGTGTAAACCAGGGTTTCCCAACCGGGGGGAATTCCCCCCTTGGGGGGAATGAGCCAAGTCCATGGGGGGAACGGCGGGTCCGAAAAATAATAAAATAAATTATAGTATAATATAAAAATAAATTAAAATATTGAGTTTTGGGGTAGGGGGAATGGGAGTCAGAGCCACTCAGAAGGGGGAACGGGTCAAAAAAGGTTGGGAACCACTGGTGTAAACAAACTAATTTCATGTTGATGATGAAATCTTCTGTTGTAGATATTGCGAGTCTTTGAGTTATCTTTGAGTGAAAGAAAGTCGTCGCTTGCTAACTCGTGTTTGTTCCCACATATTGTTGACCTGCTTGTATTTGTACACCAAGCAGTGTCAGATGACGGACAAAGAGATGTCAGTCAATTGGTTGCTGCCACACACATGTATGACAAATTGGCACACGAGGTATCACAGTTGGTGATGGGCAAGTTAGAAACGGGAAACGAGGTGGTTGTTTCTCGGCTTGGAACATTCTTACTGTGTCTCACAGGCAAGTCAAACTCAAAGCTCGATAAAAACAGTGCTGCCGAGAAGAAGGTGAAGTTTGCATCGGAAGGTTTTGATGAGGCTGCTTCCAGTACCATGGGTCATTTTGCAGACAGTGTCGCTGGGGTGGAAGGTTTGACTATAAATGAGGAGACAGCTAGTTTGCTGATGGAAACCGATCTTCTGCAAGGTGACGACAGTCCCATGTGGCATTTGATCTGTGATTCATGTTGGTTGTCATTGCAGCTTGCTGACCGCCAGTCGTCATGTGTACATTTCCAGTTTCTTGCTGTAATCTTGTGTTCTTATGCATCAGACCGATTGTTTGCCAGACTGCTGAAACAAGCTGAACTCCCATTGATCATTGGTACATCAGTTTGTGGGAATTTTGTGAAGCAGATGATACTGCCAATTGTCGATCATTTTAAGTTTCACAAAGTTGAAGGATCACAGCACATTCTCTCGATTCTGATGTCACTCTATGGCCGATTGCGATCAGATGAACAAGTGTCTGTGGTGCGAGAAATTGCCAGCAGATCTATACATAATTTGATTTATGCTAATTTTCTGAGTGAGGTCATTTCATCAAAGGAGCGGAGTGAGGAGCTAAGATGCTGGCTGCATGGCGATAAATTTGGCAAGTTTATAGTTCAGTTGACAGCCGATGTCTGCCAGCGACGATTGGCAATGATACAGACAGAGGAAGTTTTAGACAAACCTATAGTGAATGATCAGTCTATGGATGATAGTCACTGGAAGGTGCTGTGTGCTTGTCTTGCAGTTGATCAGAAGTCAGGTCTGTCATTTCTCACAGAATTATTCGTATTTTTAATAATTTTAGTCTGCATTAGTTTTACTTGTAGACATACTGTTAGGTTCTAATGTTTCCGTTCCATTTGTTTTATATTACTTGCATTGATGACTGCATTGCCAAGCACTATAGTAGATAACTGAGGCCAAGAGAACGAGGACTGCTATAGAACGCCTTGAAAATGGATCTAGACAAAGAAGTTGACTGGTGAACAGTGAGTAAACTTGTAGTAGTTAAGTCGATTAGCTTGTGTACATGTTTGTGCTTTGATGTTGTTTCATTGTAGAGCTGACAGTTTCACCTGTGTACCTGAATAAGGTGCTGACAGTCATCGAGAAGTCTTTACCGACGGCCAACAATTTACAAGAGTTAGACAGGAAGTCTGTTGTTGACTGTCTGGCGTTTGTCTGCCAGTTCATGTCACATTATTTCACGTCTCTCGGCTCCAGTCTGCAGCTGTTCTCTGCTGCTAAGTCTCTGATGATGGAGCTGTTCCGTCTCGATGTGTCACATGAGTTTGATGTCGATGTTGCCAGTCAGCTGAGGGCTGTCTGGCAGCAAGGGCTTACAGTTACCCGTGATGCTGAGTCAAGCCAGTATGTCAGTCAGATGATGGGTGTAGTGTTGGCCAGCATTGGTGAGGCATGTGATGTGAGACAAGTTTACCGACTGACAGAGATTGTCTCCCAACTGTGGCATACGATGACGTCTTCTCGTCCAGTCATCCTCAGTATCATAAAGCAAGCTCTTACCGCGGACGTGTCTGTTTTTCTGCGATATCCATGGCTGCTAGCTCCAGTTCTCGATCGTTCAATGTTCCTGCATTCACTTGACGGGTTTGAACTGGCATTGGCGACAGACAGTGTTCAAGACCCAAGAGCCACTGCATTGGCAGCTTTTGCTGCAAAATTCTTGCTTGCTTCGTGGAAGACTAGTGGTTTGCCATTGTGCACAGAGACAAAAGCTGAAGCCAACATTGCCGCCGCCACTGTTGTTGCTGCTGCTGCTAATGATGATGATGATGACGGTGATGGTGATGGTGATGATGATGAGGAGGAGAAAGAAGAGATGAATGACTCTCTTGCTGGTATAGATGAGGATGAATTAAATGGTCTATGCATGGAAATGCTGATGGACATTTCAGTCGCCGTTGTCTACATCCAGGCATTGCGGGCATACATTGGCCGAGAGAATGTTCCACAGCAAGAAATGCAAGAAGACTTCTACAGTTTGATTGGACGGCTGAGTAGTGCAGAGGCAGAGCATCTGGTTGGTTGTGTGATAGAGTGGTCGATGGCCAGTGGGGAAGTTTGGAGTCTGGTCCTTGATATAGTTATATATCAGATGGCACAGTGTAATGAAGGATTTAACAAGAGATGGATGTCAGCTGACGTGGAACAGTTTATGCCTCTCACGTTGTCAGCAGCATCAACTCTGTCTGTCATTCTGCCAAGAATGAGTGGAGACATGTGTCAGGATGTTGCTGGAATAACGGTTGCAATGTTGTTGACATGTGATGCCAGCAACGTCACTGCATTTGACAGTATGTGTGTTACTTCGTGATTTTATTACACCATTAAAAGCAGTAATTGTTTAAAAAGTCTACAGTTTATATAAAAGTTCATTTATTTATTTCTGTTTCAATTACATACTGACCATCTCACAAGATGTCGGGTTCATTTTATACTTCCGAAATATTTTGTCAGTTTTGTTCCGGTTTTTGTGTCATAACTTGGTTGCCTTTTGGTCAGTGTATAATGCCGACATCATTTACGTGTGTGTGTGTGTGTGTGTGTCAAGATGGTGCAGTGGGTTGTCTCATTGTGGTCACCAAGCTACTGCAGATGCAGGAAGTGGGTACAGAGACGAGCCTCAACCCTGACCTCATCCACGCCATACTTACGCAGATGAAGCAGTGGCGTACTGATTATGATGAAATTTTTCTATTGGACGCCAACTGCGTTCCAACGAATACCATGTGGCCCATTGTGATATTCAATGTTGAACTTGCAACCTTTATGTCAGAGGTCATTTCAAGTTCATCGTCGGTCTTGACATCGGATGAATGGGATTTCATCTTGTGCTCTCTGGTCGCGTGGTTTCAGACTGTGAATTCTGCAAGTGTGTCACATCAGTGTAGTCCATGTGTCATGTCATTGATTGTTGCAGTATCTAGACTGCTTCATCATACCGCAGTCTGTATGGAGAACGTAGTTCCGCAGTGTCTGGACGTCTATCCATCGAACCTCATCTCAGAGTGGCAAGATGTGTTTTCATGTTCGGTGTTTGAGATGGCTTTGCCACTGTTTATTAGTCTGGCATCTACTGCACTTCATACTACATTGCTAATGGTGAGAACTCTACAGTGTTTGCTGTGTATTTTTAATTTATTGCTTACCTCTGCCAAGTAGGTTGTGTTTTACCTGACATTTGTTCTTCGTGAAAATTTTACCAGAGAAGGAAGCCTGCATTGCATCGTTTTGTTTCTTGAATCTACATTCTGTAGTAGTGCTTATCTGTCGTTTTTTGTTGTTTCAATTATTAGTCTGAAATTCATGAACATTGCTTGTTCTGTTAATTACAATCAACTGCCTGGAAGTCTTCGTCTGCAAACTGACCTATTACCGATATGTCATGTGTGGGACATAAAACTTTTCCAATTAGCAACCATATGGTACTTTTTAGTACTGGTTAATGCTGCTGCTGCTTCTCATATATTATGGAATTAGGTGCAATGTTTTGTGTACGATGTCTGCAGCCGGAGACCTTGCTGTGTGAACTGGGTGCTGCGGTGTCAACATGTCGCATTGAACATTTACTCACTCATCATCTTACACCGAGACTCGTTGCCGATGACAACACAGAGCTGCCTGACAGTGTTCAGACTCTACTGAACCATCTCAATCCGTTGCTGTCAGCTAAACAGCGAAGTGTTAGACTCACTGGATATCATCTGCTCACTAAGATCATGCCACGACTTGCACAACTCTCTGCTGAAACGGTAAATAGCATTTGGTTGATGCTGTTTATTATTTAACTGTTGAGTTTTTTGTTCAGCTGGCTTCAGCGTAGCTGAGTTAATCATACGGAAGCTGTGCAAGTGGTGTCTGTGTTTGTGTGTTAACCAGGGTGTTGTACGTCACAACCACTGGATGTTGAGACTTGTAATCTTACACATGGAGACATACTGACCAAACTCATCACAATCAAAAACTAGGTCACTCTGACCTACTTAAGACACCTGAATCTCACTGCTGATGGGCGGCTTGTCATGTCATCACAATAAGCTGTGTTTCAGACCATAAATGTCTATTTTTGATTTTTTAGGCTGCATCGAATGCGTGAAATGCAGACTGTTGTTACCAATGTTCGTGGTGTCTGTCCATCAGTCTGTCTGTTACATGGCTCAACCACATGTGTTGCATTTATGCAGCCTTTGCCTGATTACTTTGGCTTCTGATTTATTATTAGTGTGTTGATGTATTTTGCCGACAGCACAGCGATATGATTCATGTCGGGCTGTTGCGTTTTTTGCACCCCATTAATTGTGTGATGAAAAATCGCACGTTAATCATGTTAATCATGTCTTTAATGCTCATTATTGGTTGTGTTGACTTTTTGTTAGTCTAGAGGCGTTAATTGCTATTAATGCCTTAACACATTCATTCATTGTTGCATCATTTAGCCAGTTTTGTTTCATATGCATTACTGTTTTGTCACACTGCAGTGCCAGGTACCAGCTGAGGACCATGACTCAGAGATGGGAACCAGGCCTCCAGCTGCTCTACTTCGTCCAATCACAGAAGCCGGTGTGACAGTCGATGCTGTGGTCGATGGGCATATTATTGGAGACATGGCTACGGTTTCCTCTGCCAGCTACACCATTGTCATTTCGTATCTGTTGGCGTGGAATCTGCTGCTGAGCTTCTTGCACTGCACGTCAGCTGAACTACGTGTGCAGTTTGCACAATACATACGACGCGTTAATCTCGTCAGTCAACTTATGTCTCATGTTTTCCGCTTGCTACCAAACTCTCCCATCATCCCAGTCTTGTCATCACTGCCTTCCGACAGGGTCAGTTTTAGTTTATGCTGTGTTATTTACGTCATTTTATTATTTTCCTTATTTTTAGTTAATTGATAAACTTGAAATTGTTGAATGGTATGGAAGAACTAAAAACAAAAGTTAAAACAAATTGGTTGTATGGCTAGAGGACTGCTAAAGTGCTAGTGTAAGTTTTTCATTAAAGCAGCAGCCATTGCTGAAGTGGCTTCGACTTGGATTAGTCATTTTTTCAGACTCTGCAATGCTGGCCGTTCCAGTTCATTGTGTACTGGCACTGACACCTAAAGTGTAAGGTCTACCATTAAGGATGAAACGGTATATTGTTGACTACATCAGCGGCCAATACTGACATCATGACTGTGACTGTAGATGAGTGCGTCAAGGAGCCTCGTTGCTGAGGAGCCTCAGTTAGATGTGCAGCAGAGAAACAGAGATGCTGAGAGTGAACTTCGTCACTTGGTCTGCTGCATCTATGTCCGGGCACTCGAGACTTTGCCGGCACTTGTACGTCAGTGGTGGACCTCGCTTGACAAACGCTCATCAGATGTGGTATGTATGACACACTGAATAGCACTACTTCTAACTGTGTGATTTGCAGTAGCATAACCAGCTATGGGGTTCATGAGACTTAAACCTCCATTAGGTTCATGTTATATCATTGGGCCATGAAATGGCTTGCGCATATTCTGCTGCTCCTGGGGCTTCACACCGCACACATTCTGTGACAGCTGTTTAACTCTAGCAGCAAATGAATGAGTAAAGGGTTATTGTTGTATCACAGTCTGAAATGCTCAATCATGATTGGTCAAATGCGCATCACATGACGTTAGTAAAATCTAACTGACCACCATCTCAGCGGGGTCATAGGCGTGCCTATGGGGTCATTAGCTAATGACTCCCATTATCAACGATAATCATGCAACATCGCTCGCGTCTCTGTGGTAGTTTTTTTGTAATAAAATAGTTAATGCAAAACTGAAAAAAATTACTTCTTTGCTTTGTTTGTCCAGTTTTATATAAATATTCTTTGCTTGTTTTCGTTATCATGTGGTAATTTCGCTGCTTAAAATGACGTAAAAAAATTGTAAGTTTTTGGTACCTTTCAAGCAATTTTAAACAACAAAAATGCTATACACATTAATTGCTATTGAGTTGTGTGATGAAGTTGATGTGATTAAAGTGATTCAGTGCATACTGGTACAATATGTTTCACAGCCTCACAGCTAGGCCTAATTTATTGCATTTCAGATCGTGATATAACAAAACAAATTGTGCATGATAACTTGATCATTATGCAAATTTATTGACCCTCAGTTGTGCAGATGTTGCCCTCAGGCCTTCAGCCCTTGGACAACATTGCACAACTTTGGGTGAATAAATTTGCATCTGCGGCATCAGGCATAATGTGAATAATGTTTCACACACATTTCATTTCTGGGATGACCTACACAGTCAATCTTTTGGCTATTAGCAGTTTTTAGTCTGCATTGAATGCATGAGATGCAGACTATTGTTACTGATGTACTCAGTGTCTGTCTGTCTGTCAGTCTGTCTGTTAGTGTGGCTCAACTAGCTCAGCTTCACTGTGCGGGGGTCATTCGGTGCAGCCTTTGCAAAATTACTTTGGCCTTTTGTTAGTAGTTCTAACGGAGGCAGACTTGGTTACTTAGGCCACTGTAAAAATGGAGTGGACTGTGTTTCACAGGTGGACCGGTACACAAGCCGCTATGCATCACCAGTTCTGTGTTCCCGTGAACTCTTGTCTCTGCAGGACCCACAGTGTATTCCAGGCCTGACAGTCCGTGCTCGTCCGGCCGCCCGTGAAGTGATAGCTGGTTATGCAGTTGGTGATAGTACCATGGAACTAACCGTGACACTGCCGCCTAACCTGCCGCTGGGACAGGTAACAGTGACTGGTGACGAGAGAAGGGCAGGTGTGCAGAAGACTCAGTGGAGGACATGGATGCTTCAACTCACTGTCTTCCTTACATATCAGGTCTGCTGTCAAGTGAGCTAAAAAGAATAAGAATGGCAACTGATAATACTCATACCACATCCACGATAACAAGGAACTTGAAACCTGGCATTTTCATAGACGACTATGTGTTTATGTATGGGGACTGACACTTCCGACAAATAGATGGCATTTTTAGCTTCGGCTCTACTGACAACGCCTTGAGCTCTGAATATTTGTGACACTCTGGTCCTAGAAGTAGCCATAATAGTTAGGCCAGTATAAAAAATTATTACATTACATTATTTATTTGTTTTGTTCATTTTTGTTCTTCCACTGGCTAGATAAGTGCCAAAGAAAATGTTTTTGGGCTGGTGGGGTATGTGTCTGTCTGTGATTCTGTGATATTATCTGTTTGTAGCTATATCTCAAAACTAGTGTGATGTTTGTAAGAAATGTTTACCAGGCTAGACTTGTGGATGTGGCATTCAACTGCAGTCTGAGGTAGACTTCTGGCAGGTGGGTGCAGCAGAGGCATAGGCCTGTGCATAATTTAGATGCATTCTAGTTTTGTTCGGTTTGCGGCATGTCACGCTGGTTAATGGTGTTGGTCTGATCAGCATCGTTAATTGATGTCAGGCCGTGTTTGTGTTAGTACTTAGGTGGTTGACTGTCTTCGGGTGGGTAAACCATCTGGGTATATAACTAGCCAGCTAGGTCGATGCAGCCTTCTATCCTTCTAGGGTCAGTAAAATGAGACCGGCTTTGGTGGAAAGTGAACGTGAGATGCATAGCCCTGTGTATGTGGTCTCGCAGTGTAAGCTGGTGTCTGGCTGAGGGCTATGGAAAGAGAGATCAGTGCCGTGCAGTGGGCCCTTGTGGATTGGGGAAGGACCTTTCTTGGTGGTTTTGAGTCTGGTTGTCAGCCCCAGTGCAGTGGATCACCTTGAAATACTCATCTCCTAAATGATTTATTATGTGATGTGTCAAGTGGGATGTGAAACTACTCAGTTCTCCACCAATGGCCAATCTACTGACACTGTTCAGTTCAGTGTATTAACTGCTGCTGTACATGTTCCGTTCAGAATGGTTCTCTGCTGGACGGCCTGCAGTTGTGGAAGCGCAATGTAGACAAACGTTTTGAAGGAGTCGAGGAGTGCTACATCTGTTATTCTGTCCTACACGGCACTTCGTATCAGCTGCCGCGTAAACAGTGCCGCACATGTCGCAAACGCTTTCATGCCGAGTGCCTTTATCGCTGGTTTGACACGAGCAACAACTCTGCATGTCCACTCTGCAGAGAACTTTTCTAACTACATTGCTCCCGTTTCCTTACATTAAATTGAATATTGCAAGTTTGTACTTGGACTTTGATCCTCTCACTTCTGTTTGAACATTGGGTGATGAGACTTTTCCAAGATTTTGGTGCATGATTTTCTTTGTAGCTCAGTATTGGTTGTCAGTACGAGTGCAGTCTGAAGTGACTGATTATGTGTATCATGTAGATGTTAAACCCGATTTTCTCCTGTGTCATACCACAGCATCGGTTCTAAGGTGATAACTGCGGACTACAGATGTAAACGTGCAGACACTTGATATAACGCATTTTCGTGAGAACCTTACCCTAGAACCACAGACGTATGGCACGCATTGTTTAAGAATCTCACAGTTTTACCTGCACACCCATGCATTTCTTCACACTCTGTTGTGGCTGAGTTGAACTAAGAGCTTAGATAATGCACTTGAGCCATGATGATATCAACAACAAGTATATTTACGCTACGACTTTCCTATATATTTTGTATGAGTCATGCCTGCGTTCCCAGCTGAAGCTGGTCCATGTTTTACCCACTCCGGAGGCATGGAAGGCTGAGTCGACCTAGTTGGCTGGTTACATACCTGGATGGTTTACCCGTCTGAAGTCAGTCACCCATCCAAGTAATAGCTGGGTGCGACAGTGATTAACATTGATTAACTTTGTTGATCAGTCCAATGCTGTAAGCCACTATACCACACCGCCCACATATGACGACATAGAAATACGTTCTGTATACCTGATTGTTCAGTGCATTATCTAGATCTTTTAAATTTTACTAATTTAAATATTCTTTACGCAGCTTTAGTGAAACAATGCACACACCCCAAAACGGCATCTTATTTAAGCGACGACGTTAACTTTCTGCATTCGCTTCACTTAAAATGAACGATAAACACTGATTCATCTCTGATTGTTGAACATCTGTCAGTCGAGATGAAAATCAACATTTCTACTCGGTGCATGACTGCGATAAGACTTTTTGGCAGTTGGTCAGTCGCCATGTTTATTGTGTCCTGACTTAACTGATCTCAACAGTTTTAACAAAACGCGCATAGGATGATCAGCGACTCTGATCTTTCGACGATACAACTTCTGCTACAAAGCTCCTCCCACAACAAGAAATGACAGGATTTAGGTCCGGACTATTCGGCAGACAAGTTTTCCAGTTCAATGAACTTTGGTATGTTATGAGAGTGCAGTGCAGGTTTAATAGTCGAGTGATACGCTGGTGCCCCATCTGTTGGAAAATGACATGGCGAATATGTCTGGCAACAATGCTTTTAAGGACATTTTCACAGACGTTTATTTTTTGCTCATGGATGCATGAAAACGACTGACATTTTCCAAGTTTTGATACAGCGGCTGATACTATCGTGCTTGTGCAAAAATGAATTATGCCCTTCAGCAATCGTTTGTCCGTCACGCCGGGCCTGGACTGGCCATTGTGCCCATTGCACAGCTGCCAACGCCCCCATCGAAAAATAAAAAATATGAAACATTTAGAATGGCGCCTCTAAACTGCTGCTGATGGCACAGCCCCTAAAACACCCCCAGTCCGACTTCGCGTCACGCCCTTCTTTGCACTCACATTTGTGTACACAAGATCATTCGCTGAATTTGCTGGCGTCTGGATAGTGAACACTTCTCGTCCGCAAACCAGATACGATCGAGATTGCATTTTCTTATAACCATTTTCCAGATGCTTACAAGCAACATGTCTCTTTCAGCTGTCGGCGTCGGCCTACCATTTGATCTATGGTACGTCATCTGTAGTGAAAGCTATTCAGTCAAAATCAGGGGCGGATCCAGGAATTTTGGAAAGCGGGGCGGCCGGTAAGGGGGCCAAGGCCCGAACCGAGCGCCG
>Ga0126335_1001034_pt1 | contig 14870 bp, 10 predicted proteins | sample OlaspJWI45metaG_FD_108409 | JGI IMG/M metagenome (GOLD analysis project Ga0126335, IMG submission 108409) | Marine gutless worms symbiont microbial communities from Oahu, Hawaii - Olavius sp. 1 OAHU.JWI-45 metaG | ecosystem: Host-associated > Annelida > Digestive system > Unclassified | place... | reverse complement strand
GAAGTCCATCTGATGGCGACGCCGTCGTTCCAGGCGTCCTTTGAACGCGTTCACTGATGAGACTTCAATATCCTCCTGAGACAGACTATTCCAACGGTTGATGACACGCTGAGAGAAGAACTGAAGACGGGAGTTGCAGTCTTACTTCGTACGGCAAACTACGGAGTTCTGAAAACAGCCGTGTAAAACGATGTTGAACTCGCTTAAGTAGTTCAATATCCTTGCTGTGAATAAGGATTCCACACAGATGAACAATAATCCAAATGTGGTAAGCGGTGCAAAGCGACGTTATTTTTGCATTTTAGTTTAATCAGTTGCTTTTTGCAGGCGAAACTGACTATCTAGTAAGCAAAAGTGTACAGCTTTGGCGGTTCGCACGGGACAGAGCTTTGCGCGCCCCCGGAGCTCAAGTTTAGTTTACCACGTGCATAAATCATGTCAACGCGTTGAAGTCGCGGCGGTATAGCGCACAATATTTATGCTGACGTTGCTGGCCTTTTAGAACGTCTCATACGCACGTGTGTTACAATAACTTAGGATAACTGATGTGCATACTAGGTGTGTACCGGTAATAAATGAATGATACAATACGGCGCTGTGACCTCTATACTGAACGTTGTTGTTGCTTTCCTCGTGATGTCGCCAAAGAGAGCAGTGAGTTGTCATAGATGTGACTCAACTGGTACTGGTAGGCTGTACCCTCGTCTCTGTTCATGACCGCCTTAACTTTCCTGTCGGATCTTGACTGCCTCCCTGTTCCAGATGATGACGTGAAATTTTCTGCGTTGACGAGATCTATAATTGCAGATTTGTTCTGCTCTGATTGTGACTGTAACTTGACACTTTTTGTGTATTTTCGTTCTTCTCATATCTTTACGTTTTGATGTACCTTCATGCGGGGTTTGTGTGCACGTGTATATCTACTGTGTGTGTGATCGTAGTCGGTGTACCTTCATGCGGACTCCAAAGCTGTACGTCCTGTTTCTCCAGTAGCCTGTAGACGGATAGACGAAACGTCTCCAAATCTTGGTTGTTTTGGCAATTAATTCTTGGTTCTAGTCATCCGTCAGTTTTGTGTGCACGTGTATATCTACTGTGTGTGTGATCGTAGTCGGTGGTGATGGTGCTGTTTGGCGATAACGTTGCTATTAGCGACGAGTTGGAGGCGTGGCGCCTATGGCACAGTCGCCAGCCGAGTTACAAGCAGCATATTCTCGACGTCGGTGCGTCTCTTTCCATTTATACACTCTGTCGCAGAAAAAAAGCACCAATCTTATATTTCGATAACTCTACCAGATGTTATTTAATTATGCTTATTTTCGACAGAAGCATATCTGAAAAATTTGCAACACAACACATTTTCACAGACTATACCACACGGTCCACACCTGGTTTTGTGTACTGGACCTGTACAGTGGTGTGGAAAACTTGAAGCAACCAGAAACAACCCGAATTTAATTTTGATAAATAACTGTACAGTTTATATTATTACATTTCGACACAGAATTATCTTCCGCTAAGTTATTTTTGTGTTGGTGTGAAAATAGTTTTATCTGAGTGAACATTCTAAGACTCCGCGGACTGTTCTTAGCTATAGGCCCTTGCGTTTGAATAATATAAGGTATTTTGTTGCACTGTTTGCATGACTTATAAAAAGTTATTTCACTGATGATTATGTTTGATAATAAACATCGTCTGATGTAGATTACAAAAATTCTTGCGGAGTGTTTCCGAACAGTATCGAAGAGCTGGCATACAATGCGACAACGGTCGCGTGGAGTCCACTTAACCAACCAGTCATGGTGACAGACGTTTGATTCTTTATTTTGCAGTTGCCTACAGTTCATCTTATTTTCGTATTTTTAGCGCGGGTCGCCAGACGCCGCTATTGCCATTGCTAGTCCGTCTGTCTGTCTGCACGTCTGTTCATCTGTCTGTCTGTCACACCCGTGATCCACACCAAACGGTTTTAAGATATCGAAATAGGATTTGCACCGTACAATGCCTTAACGTCTGAGGATACTTCATGCCAAATTTCATGGTTTTAAGTTTAGGGATTTACCGCAAACAAATGAATAAAACAGGGGTGCCCATCCTGAGAACAGCGAAAATTTGACCAATAGTCTGCGATATCTCAACCCCTCAACCTCCGTGGTCTCGTTTGGTTACTGATAGTCTGGAGTAGGCCTAAAAGGGGAAATGTTAAAGCAGCTGCTACTATACCACTGTGCAGTACTCTTGTTGCACGCCGTTCTAGGCAGCTTATAGGTCCAGCAGATTAGGTTTTTGTCACACTGGGACCCTTACGCTGTGCTGAGACTAGAGGCAGTTGCCTACAGTTCATTTTATAACACGGTGGAGTGGTTCTGGTGCATTTAAGCTTATCTGAGTGGCAATCTGGCCTCCTTCAGTGCTTTGACGCTGTTGGTTGGGTCATCTGGCCTGTAAAAATCGTCCCCAAAATAACCTATAAAGTATCGAGTGGGACGTTGAGCCTCTACTTACTCACTCTGCGATGTCTTGGAAACTGTGCAAGATACGATGTACGTTTGTATTAATCACAAATAGGAAGTTCTATATCGGCTTTCCAATGATATCAAAAATCGGTGACCTTGAATGACCTTGAACGGCATTGGCCTTTTATGACCGTTTTCGGCAGTTTCTCGCCGATAAGGTAGGTTTCGGAGCCTTCTGCGTCAAAATGGCTGAAGCTAGACACATACTGTCTACGACAAAAATGCAGCCAAAAGTCTGAAGTTTCTTAGACGATTTTCGCGGAGTTGGCCTTAAACGAGTGCATTAAAGACAGGCGCCCCATGCCAAAGACGATAATGTGACAAATACACCGCGATATCTGGGAAACTAGATACGATGTAAGTTTGTATTATTCACTAATAGGAAGTTGGGCTTTCTATTGGTACCAAAATCGGTAACCTAGAATGACCTTGAACGGCGTTCAAAACTTCTATCTACAATAACTCTGGTTCTATTGCACGTTTTTAGCATTGCGACGTTTGCGTCTATGACGGGGTTTTCAATTATATGGCCGATTTAGTGGTGTGGCCGCCATCTTTGTCGCGTGATCGCAAGTGACCAATTAAATTTTCACCACACACCGTATTACACTTCTTTACGGTATTAGATGCCACTATTACCACCATTCCGTTTGTTCGTCGTTTGTCACGAAATGGTAAATGACTAAGACGACGCGCGCTATCTCGGCGGTAGCTGAGCTTTTGTATTTGTACATATACCAGACTGAACATGTACTTAATGTTCTGCATTTCGTATAACATTCATTACACAACCACTGTTTCTGTATAGCTATAAAGTACAAATCAGTTTGTACTTGTCGTATATGTAATCTTTTCACTGTTTCAGTTTTTTTTAAATTTGAGTTGATCGAAGTAAATCTGCAACAGAGTTTACTTTGATTAGCCCCATGTGACGGTTAGATGAGTGAGTACTGTTACAAAATTGGCTCGTGGTAAAACCATAATTCGCCGAGAATCACTGTTTGTGCAACAGTAGGCTAGAGTTAGTTTCAGCCTAATTCGCCCACATAATTTGCAGCAGCCTATAGAGTAAAGGTATAATTATGTCTAGTTGCTCAGTAAAAACGTGAGTACAATAAAAACAATAAAGACATCAAGTACCGAGCAAAACGGACCAACAAAGCTCGGTTGGTGCTTTTTCTGTGCGCACAATGCCTGTTCTTCTGACATTTGCGACAGGTGAATATAGCGGTGAATTGTCTCAGTACGGACTTCAGCAACCAGAAAGGAGTTAAGGTATGTTGTTCTGATGAATTGATTACGTGCGTAATATGCCTATGTTTATTCATCACATGATCGCTGACTATCGTCTATGCCATTTAACTGTTTCTGGGATAGAAGACTGCATTTCAGTACGAGACGTACGCTGGCGTGATTGCTCGGTTTTGCCGCGTTTATAGTGGTGCATCATCGATGCAACCAAATATTGCTACTACGTAATATCACTTTTTAGCTTTATGCTTTTGTTTAATTGTTTTTAGCAATTAAAGTATTTTTATTTTCAGACATATATAAACTGAATTTTAATTATCTTTCGTAGGCTACTGTTAGGTTTAAACCTCATAATATTGTTGTGCTATATATGTGATAGTTGCGTCATGCCAGTTTTTAATAGACGAATATCACTCGACTTAATTGGCTTATAGGCTCTCGACAAATGGTAACTTCTGACAGTGAAAGTTAGTGATGAAAATCAAACTTAATGTAATTTATAAATCTATCCCTGATGCAGTAAAGTGGCCCGTGTATATACGTATGTACGTCAGGGAATTCCTCTTCATATTCAGATCGATACGTATGAGGTCGACGACCTGCACTGTCGTCGCATTCATCGAGCCGTCTGCAAAATCAAAGTCTTCTGTGAAAAGGTTTCTGCTGTCATTTTATCTCATCATACTATTGCAATCTTGTGTTGTGTTGCAGTTTTGACATAAAGTTATATTGACTGCTGCAGTGAAGTAATTATTTTCAACAAATATTTTCCGCTTAAAAGTCGGGGTCACATTTAGTGGGTGCTGGACGATTTGTGGACACCAAAGGATTGACGGAAATGACGCCACTGTTATAGCACTAAGTATAGGGCTATAAATTATAAGCAAGAAATGATAAATTTCGGAATGTCTTGCGTGTGATTTTAAGCTTATTTTTGTAGGGTGCCGAGAGGAAGATCAGAGATGAAGGAAGAAAGAGACAAATGTGTGAATCAGGAAACGTCACGAAATCAGACAGTAACGCAACGAACAGTAAGCAGGATGCATCATGAATAAGTAATAATTGATGACACAGTTAGAATTTGAGTAGTCAAAACTGTGTATACGAAGGGCTGCACTGGATTTGCTTTTTTTCAAATCCGACCAGAGCCGAAGCCCGATTTGTAACTTCGTTAGAATGTCACAAAGAAAAAACTGTGAAACATTAACTGGCACATTCGGAATTAATCGGAAATTGTATTTAGCAACTAACACGATGCTCACATCAGACACAAACACAAACTGCAGAACTACTATAACTCAAATTGTAATCCACAGCAGTACAAAAGTGTACTTTTGAATTTTATCAGGTAGGATGCGTATACAATTAAGATGATGTGGTACATGTTACAACATTTGTATGCAGAATTTCTTCGCGATTAAAACAATCAAAAAATCATAAACATCGGTTTAGATTAGTTAAGAGTTTTAGTGAAATATAGACTGCCACCTTTTTCACGAATAACAGTGTAAAACCTACAATAGGCAGATAATTTGGCATTGTCGTTAAGTCTGGTCGACTTCCACGGCTCCAGAAAAAATGTGCAAGTAACAAGAGCATCTTCTAAAAGCAGTTTCGTTTTGTCCATATCCAAAACAGTTAGGCTTACACGGAGAATCTGAGACAGGCTGTCAACTTTTCATCGACAAAAAGTAATAAAAATATTTTAGCGATGGCGGATTATTAGTCACGAAATTGTTAATTTAAGAATTGACGATAATTAATTGTTATAAAATTATATGGTTGCAGAGCCGTCAGAAGGATATAATTTCCAAACGGTGACTAACAGTGCGAAGGTACCAGTTCTTTTTACGCCGGACAACGACGCGTCGCCTGTCGTCGTATGTTTCATATCTGAATTATTTTTCATTACATTAAAATTTGCAAGCATTCATGAGTTAGCTGTCTTTTGCGATAACGACATCAAAATACGTAGGCCTACATGCTAATGTGAAACGTAATATCGTTTGCACGACAAATTTCCACTTTACGCTGTATTTAAGTGTACATGTATACACATTTGTGTAGGGAACGTGGACGTGACGTGAGTCAGTGATCACCCTGCAGGTTTAATTGACTCCACCCACAGTGATAAGTCAGCAAAACAGTAACCCTGACCCGGGGTCGCTAAGTACATAAGGTCACGTCTGCGGACCCATGAGATTGAGTGAGTACGTAGATTTGTATAGCGCATAAACGTTGAGAACCCCTAATGCGCTGATTGGTCAAAATTAGGTCAAGATCACAGGGATCAAAGGTCAAGGTGGATTAGAATTTTCTCCTAGGCCCTACTTTCCACCCATCTCGACGGACCGTCTTGACTAGCCGTAAAAACAGCCCATCGAGACGTGTGGTGTGAACCCACTGCAACACTGTAAAGTCAACTATCCCAGGCCGGCGGCTAAAATATGTATGTAAACGAGCTTTGGTTTAGCCCTGGATCTAGATCGAAAATGTTCCTATGTGCAAGTTTCGAACTGATTAGAGTAATTAACGTGTGCTCTGATGTAACAAAACAAAGTAAGATTATTATATATATCTTTATTTCACCAAGTCATTGTAGCAGTAGCATGAAATACAGCAAACATAATATACAGCAAAACAAACAAAAAAGAAGAAGAAACTTAACTACATGTACTGAGTTAATTTGCTGCAGAAATCGGTCACGGGAAGGAATCACTTTGCACGTTTTCTGCTTCTAAACGGGTACGTAATAGCCGCGTCGTCGTGTAAGTTTACGTTATTGCGGCAGACATTCGTAAAACTGCAGAAGCATTCAACGTCATCGGCGTCACGCTGAGACCATAGTTGTATTCCTCAACAGAACTAGGGCACTTGACGATTAGATTATTGAGCTGTTAAGGAATGACGCTCTTAGTCTTAAGTGGCGATTCACTGATTCCCATCGGTTTTTTAGTCTACTTGATCTCTCCAACTCTCAATAGCAAGTATTTGAAACGTGGCGTGTTGGCAGACTGCGGTGTATGTAGGGGTTGATGCCACCCTACTTTGTCCGGCCTCTCCATGTGACAAATTGTTAGCCTACATTATGAATCGCCATGGGCGGCTGGTGTCTTCTGGAATCACGCATGACGCTGCGTTCACAGTGCAGCTCTGCTGAAGACCTTGGTGCTTTACGCGTCGCTTTTGTGTATTGATTGCTCACAGTGCAGCACATCATCAAAAACGTCTTTGCTGTATACCGGGTGGCCCAAAATAAACTGCACATTTCCATTTGTTTGACGTTAAATTGATAGAGCTTTGTGAACTCTAAACCGAATTTTGTAATTTTTTTGGCTGAGAGGAGGACATATTGAACATTGTTTGTAAACTGATCAGTACAATTTTGTGTGATTGACACTATTTAGTTGTTTACCAACATAATTCATGAGCAAATTTCATCTTCAGACAGCATATAAAACGGACAATATTATTTCTACAAGGTAGTGTAGAAACGTAGAATAGGTGCTGTGGTGTGCTGTATATGCATTGTTTTGTTGGGAATCTATTCAGGTGTAAGTCTGCCAAAAATTATAAAATTCGGTTGAGATTTTACATCAAGCAAATGGAAATGTGCAGGTTTTTTTGGCCACCCTGTATATAAGTAAAGGCTATAGTGCACTGCCTTAGACGGCAACATGTGTACTGTGGTCTGAATAGAAAATTACTAATCTCAGCTGGAAGCTTTATCAAACACTGCCGCCGTGGTCGTGATCTGAACCAGGCTGGTGATTTGGACAAGCTCGCTGACCTTAAAACACTGCAGTTGGCTTGGCTGAATTCTGCACGTTGCCCCTAGAAGTCCCCTTGAAGTGGGCGTCCTATTCAAGGGCCTCAACTGACTATAGGACGCAGCTGTTATGAGTCCTATACAAAAACGTGTTGTTGTTGGTGATTACATGCAGTTTCAGCAAATCTGGCGGTGAAACGTTGGATGTATGTGTAAAGTCTCCAAGACTTTCATGTCACCGTCACGAAGACTGTCTACAGTTCAGTGACACCAAGCCCGGTTAGTGGTGCATGCTCTTCAGCTAGTCAAAAGTCAAATGCATTGAAATGCGACTGTATTAAATATAGAACACTGACACAAATGATCAAATAGTGTAAATGCTTTATTTGTATTTTTTTTGCCAAAGTTGCATTCTCCCGATTTTTCTTCTTTTTAAAGTCGTAAGTCGTAACACAGTTGGCAATTCGGCTAAGCTTCACGACGTGACGTGTCTTTTTACCCCGTGTCATGGCTGCACGTCTGCACCGCGGGCTGCAAAGCAGTAATTCACGCTACCTTTTTAATGCCTGTAATTTACTACGCCTTGTGGGCACATGTCGATATGATTTATGTCCAACGTTTTTTAAATGTTATTACCTGTAACTTAAGCTGTCATGCTCATCCGCGCCTTAGGCTAACAGACGAAGCGCACGAAGCGTTTTCCGCGTTCGGTTTTCGAGCGCGACGTCTGATGAATGTCATGTGGCAACATGGAAATACGAATTTTGAAAGCTGGTTATAATTATTAGGCTGCATCGAATGCATGAGATGTAGACTATTGTTACCGATGTGCGCGGTGTCTGTCTGTCTGTCAGTCTGTCTGTCACGCGGCTCAACTCGGTTTCACTGTGCAAAAACGGCTGAACGGATCAAGATGCTGTTTGGGGTAAACACTCTTGGGGCCCATGAAACATTGACCTGGTCGCCCCACACCGATGGGGAGGAAAAGTTGGGGAAAACTTTGCCATTTATGGACCCATTGCATATGTCACTGCACATCTCAAGAATGGCTGAAGCTAGAGACTTGAAATATTGTATGCATATAGAGGGATGGAGCCCTAATGAAAAAGTGCAGATGTAGGTCACAGGAGGTCGGGAGCGGGATAACGTGACTTATTTTTGAATTTGGGATCTTCCTCATATCTTCGGAACGGCTAGAGCTAGTGACTGGAAATTTTGCATGCCAGTGGTTAAGGCCCTAACAAAAACTATGCAAAAGTAGGTCATAGGGGGTCAGGGACACATGGTCAAGTGGCTTATTTTATTTTTTTTGGGACCCCCGTCGCATCTCAGTAACGGCTAAAGCAGAGAGTCCTACGCATGCAGTGTGTGCGATGCATTCGATGCAGTTTTTGCCAAATTACTTGGGCCTCTTATTTGAAAATGTATCCCATGTGTTTAATGCCAGTCATCATGAGCAGTCGAAACCACATTTTTCCATTGGGTCTCAAAGAAATTCATATAGTATTCACTGAAAAATATGCACATAGGGCGGAAAAAATAAAAATAAGGGCTGGTGATCAGTGCGCCAGCAAATATTCACTGATGCATTTTGAGCTGCGAAATGGGACGTTTAAGTCCACCTATTGTTAGTCTATCGCTTCGAGCGTATTCTTGACAGATTGCTTTTTTATCAAAGGCGTGTATTGGCTTTTTCGCTACCGTGATCTTCACCTTGACCCGATGATACAGTCTGCATGAAGTGAGGTTCCTAGGTTTCGCGACATAAAAGGACACATAGAAACTTACAAACCGACGCCTGCAAAAATTCGTCGCTAATTAATGTTAATTAGTTATTTTCTGGTTGATGAACTTGTGAATAAACGGTATATATAGGGCCTATAACGATTAATAAGAGACTGTGTGATAGACTAGATCGTAGGCCTATTTACTCGTGTATGCTTGTATTTGTTTGATATACTTGCTTCAGTTATATTCATTATTTGCTACCATTTGTGTGGTGAAATATAGCTTCATAAAATCGCCATAAATAAAATATACACCACGCCGCTGCGCGGGTGACGAACTATTAACGTTGCATACAGGATGGCCAAAAAAACTGCACATTTCCATTTGCTTGATGTTAAATTGATATAGCTTTGTGAAATATCAACCAAATTTTATAATTTTAGGCTGAGAGGAGGACATATTGAACATTGCCTGTAAACTGATCGGTACAATTTTGTGTGATTGACACTACTTAGTTGCTTGCCAACATAATTCATGAGCAAACAGCACAGAAAACGGACAATATTATTTCTACAACGTAGTGTAGAAACGCGCAATAGGTGCTGTAGATAGTATATGCATTGTTTTGTTTGGAATCTATTCAGGTGTAAGTCTGCCAAAAATTATTTAAAAAATGGTTGAGATTTCACAAAGCTATACCAATTTAACGTCAAGCATGGAAATGTGCAGTTTTTTTGGCCACCCTGTAGAGTATCGTCGTGTACGTTTTGTGTTGCTGAAGATGCTGTTTTTGTATCTGTAGTTTTGCTGTACATTCGAGAACAACATGAAGACATTTTCACTGCAGTATTGCTAGAAAAGCCGACTGTGTCTTCGCTGATTCACGCTGTAAGATCACAATTGATTTTCTGGCTGGATTGTGTAGAAGACGCCAATAAACCAGGCTTCCGCTTTAGTTTTGTTAAGTTTTGTTTTGTCTGTGATAGAAGTTTATGTGAATAATTGTTAGGATACTTTACGTTTTCTTTAAGTTTTAGCTTATGTTTGTGTTCCGTATATTTCTTCGTTGCTTGTTTGGTTGTCAGTCACCACCAGCACAGTTCGCTGGGCGAGTCGGTGCGCCGATTACTCCGATGATAGTGCAGGACTATTATTTTTATGCAAGTTAACAAGTTAACTGTTAGCACTAACAAACTATTGTTACAATGCAGTATGAAAGAATGACGAATGCGTCTTGTTTCAGATTCAGCAACGATTCAGTGGCAGATACCAAGAAATTAGAAACGTGTACAAGAAATCCAAAAACGGGTAATTTTTAACTCAAAACGATTTTAATTAGTCCAAAAGCTTATGGGTCTAGATTTATAACTGCATATTTGTCTTGACTGTGAAAAGGCGTAACCTGTGTCATTAATCGAAGTATGTTTTATTTTACACTATTTTGTCGCGTTTTTATAGGTCTAATTCCTAGAATCAATTAGCCTAATGTCTTCCTGTCGCATCCAGGGACCCGACAATGAGTGATGCCTGCTTTCGACGGCATTTAAAGACAGTTCTGTTTACTCAACAGCGTCGGCTCCATAGTGTTTAACGCGTGAGAGATTTTTTTATGACTACGCGCTCTATAAATTTACATTACATTACATTACATAACATCGTTTAGACCTATAACTTCATAATTTCAGATACAACACAGCAGTTGCAAGAGTTTGCAGCTCCAAAACGCTGAAGCTGTTGTAATTTGTCTCTATTCAGCAGAGAATGGTGAAAGTGACATTTAGCACCTTTTAGTGCTGAGATCTAGAGCGATGCCCTGGAAAATGATCCCCCAGCCTCAAATTTACCATGCGTTACGTAACGCTTGTAACAGTCAAGATGGCTATCAACTGCAAGCTTCATATAATGTAATTCACGCCGTAGGGTACGTAATTGCTGTGCAGTATTCTGGTAAAAATGGACGACAAAATTCTGCTGCTGTATTCCAACGAGTCTGCGTTCGTCATCTGCGCGACGCCAGTGATGTCACCGGCAGACAACAGCAGCAGCAGCAGCAGCAGCGCACCTGTCGATATCGTTCTGATGGAAGCCAAGTCACACACATCTCAGGCGTAGACATTTGACAATCATCTTGCTCTTTGTAAACGTTGTGATAAGACAAAAATACTCGGCCGCTAATTATTGAGGTCGTCGCCATATCGTTGTTATTAGGCCGCATCGAATGCACAACAACACGCGTTGCGACCGATGATCCCGTAGCGTGGTGTGTCAGTCTGTCTGTCACGCGGCTGCGCTATGCAAAAACCATTTAACAAATCGAGGTCCTGTTCGGATTGGAGACTCTTGGGGGACCCAAGACACAATGTATGAGATGGGGGTTCCCATCCCCGTACGGCGCGAGCGAGGATGTTTGGAGGAAATTGGGCTGGAACATTTACGGCATTCGATGCGGCCTTCGCCGGATTACTGTGGCCTTTTGTTATTATACTTTTACCAGTTTAATTAGTATACTGCTGTGCCGTTCAGACGTATAGAACTATAGAATTTGCTGCATGCCTATACATCGTAACGTTTGCTCAATGGTAGCTTATTAGACGGAGTGTTTAGCACAGTGCATGTATTGTGTCTGATCAGCGTTAAATTACGACTCTCAGGTTTTCGTTATAAGCTTCATTAGCATATACACTGCCGTGAATATCAATTATAGTCATGTAAAAGTTTTTTTAATATTTTGCCGCTGCAAATCGCGTTATTACCGCCGAATCTGGATTAAGGATCCTGGGCCCGCGACGCATGCAGTGGCCCCATATCGTTATGTAAAGATGGGCATATTGTCCGTCAACGTACGTTGCTTTCTGTAATAACTTACGCTTTCAACTGTAAAACGCCATTTTATCATTAGCAATAAACTTATGCAGAAAAAGATAGTTAGGCTAATTTGTTGTTAAGTCATTATAATTTTGTTTATAATACACTGTATCCGGAAAAAATGGAACCGCTAGTATTTGAAGCATAACTTTGACAAAGTTCAACAAATTTTCGTAATTGCTGGCAAAATTTATCTTGACATTTAAGGTAAATTTAAAAATTATAAAATGTACCATCATTACTTGCACAACACAAATTAATGATGACGTCAGTTGACCACCGTGAAGTTTCTGGAAAAAGAAACGCCAAAGTTCATTTCGCCGCTATTGTGGCCGCCAAATTCGCCAGATTTAAATCCGGTTGACTACAGCGTGAGGAGCGTACTGCAAGAGAAGGTGTACAAAACAAGCATCACTGATCTCGACGACCTCAAACATCGCATCAGAATCAGAACCGAGTGGGCCAAGCTGCGTCACGTCATCATTTCTGCAGCTGTGCGTCAGTGGCGTCGCCGTCTTTCGGCTTGTGTCAGGGCGGGATATGGTCATTTCGAGCATTGCTTTGAATTCTGACATTGTGTTTTTTGGTAATAACTACGGCCTTTGAAGCCTTCGTTCACTAGTCGAATCGAACAGTTGATATTCCCCTCTGATTTTCTTGCAGTTATCAGTTATGACCTTGTGCGTTTTAATTCACAAAGTAAAGTAGTGACACTGTTTAGGTGCAGCGGACATTTGTTGTATTAGTTTAGTTTCGCTTACCTTGATGACATTCCGTGCAAAAATTACAACTATATGTTTATGTTTATCAAAGTTATGCCCGAAACACTATCGGTTCTATTTTTTCGGAAACGGTGTAGTATAATGTTTATTTTGTTTTTTTTCTAGTTGTCCCTCTTAGAGTTTTTATTTTGGTTATAAATTTACACTATTTTGCGTCATTTGTGCGACAAATGAGTTTTATTTAAAAAACTAAAGTCTAATTTTGTCGTTTGCGTTTGCATGTCTTTATAGTAGGCAAACTCACAGTTGACCAAAGCACGATTCTCTATCCATCAGTATCATCACGAAAAGCATATGTCATTTTCGGACTGCAACAGGCATTCATATTGGATCATTAACGATGATGATGGTGATGACGATGAATGCTGATGATGATGTTGAACGACCTATGACAAAGAATCTGAAATTGGAATATTGTACCGGCCAAACACGCATCAGAGTATCAGACCATCACAATTTAGGGCCTTTAGCCAACTGTAACACATTGTAGGGTGGCTCGGTAGCCGAGTGGTTAGCGTGCCGGACTCGGGCTCGGAAGAGCATGCGTTCGAATCGCAGTCGTGACGCTATCGGGTAACGCCCATTGTTCCTCTGTTCACCAAGCAGCAAAATTGGTAGCAGCCCGCTTAAGGGTTGCGGGGGTAACTGCAGGCCAGGCGGAAAGTAAGGGCAGCCTACCGCCGGGTTTTATGACTCATATGACCTGCAGGCTGACTGCCAAGAACCAGGATCAGCTCCTGAACCCTACGCTCGGTAATCGAGTATGGGCTACCTTTACTTTTTACATAACACACATTGTGGAGATCAAAATGAGCCAATGACGAAGAAAAAGTAGAAAATGTGGCAATTACAATTGTATTGCTACGTGAAGCCTCACGATGCGCTCAAACTCGCTCATACTCTCATACTCGCTCGCACGAGCTCGCCCGCCCGTTGGTTCGCACTATCTCACACGGTAGAATTCGCTCTAACACGCTTTCAGTCGCATGCCCGCATTCGCCAGAACTCCTTTGCACTCACTCGTTCTCGCTCGTCCACCAGTTGGATCGACTCTCTCGAACTCGCTCAAACTCGCTTGCTTGCCTGTTGGCTCGCACTCACTCGAACTCGCTCACTTTCTCTCGAACTCGCTCGCCAGGTGTTGCAAAACCATTCAGTTTTCACTCGTTTCCTTCACGCTATTCTTCAAATGAATGAATTTGCAACGTGCTACCAAATTTTGTGAAAATATTTTGATCGGTGTCGGAGATGTGACCGCAAACCGAAATTCAAAAAAATGCCCCGTAGTGGCTAAATTCAACTTCCGGTTCCAATTTCTACACGGTTCCAATTTCTACACTTGCCAGTCTTCCTGGACCTTCATTTGTGTCACCCTGCAAAATTTCAGCGAAGTCAAACTATCCGCGGCTGAGCTATTGCGACTTAACTAATTTAGGCCTAAGTTAGCCGCCGTCTGCTATCTTGGATTTTCAGGAAAAAAGTATACGTGGACCACTTCGTACTTTGCCGGACCTCGCTATCAACACGCGCACCAATTTGGTGAAGATAACAGTGGTTTTGAGTTAATGTTGTTAATCTAGCTTTTGGGCTTTATGTCGACAGTGACAGATGTAGTTTTTCCCGAAATGCAGGCAGCAACTGTATACAACACGAACACGTGTCTTCAATGAGCGCAGGAAGAAAATAATGACGTTTCTCGACACACGGGTGCCTCTGGAAAATGCATTAGTTCTCAGTGAGTTTTGTGAATATCGCCATAGGTATATACCGTCAACATTCTCTGACTGCATATTCCAAGTAGACAATAACGGTAAACGAGACATACAATCAGCATATTAGCCCTAGACATTATCCATCTCGAGCTAGAAGAACTCCTAGTTATTTGTCTGACTATGTTACCTGACATTTCCTGCTTAGAGTCTGACTTGGTACTTGAACATTGGACAGTTATGTGTACTT
>Ga0126335_1001033_pt1 | contig 14881 bp, 6 predicted proteins | sample OlaspJWI45metaG_FD_108409 | JGI IMG/M metagenome (GOLD analysis project Ga0126335, IMG submission 108409) | Marine gutless worms symbiont microbial communities from Oahu, Hawaii - Olavius sp. 1 OAHU.JWI-45 metaG | ecosystem: Host-associated > Annelida > Digestive system > Unclassified | place... | reverse complement strand
GAAAAAACACAAATCGACATATAGAAGCAACGAGAAACAAGACGCCAAAGTAATTTAGAGATAGCCGCATCGAATACGAGCTGCAATGAGGCGCTTCTAATGAGCTTGGCTCACGGGCTTACGACCGGAGTTTAGGTTTCCTAATGGGTTATATTAAGATGTCTGTAATGCACTCCAATGTTACGCTACGTTTAAAACAATTTCAATCTTTGGGTAAAATTGTGAGTGTTATCCGGTAACGATTTTTGTCTTCTAAACCATTTTCCTTTTTCGATTTTTCGAATTCTCCATTTCAGCAACCAGGAAAAGCCTGCTTGAGTGCGTGTGCTACGTAGAACGATAATGATAATCAATGATTTTGTTGGCTTTATAATCTTGGCCCTAGCTAATTAAAACGTACCGGTGCAGGCTGTGGGCATATGTCACATGGTGACACACTCCCGGTAGCAATCCGATCAAGTTTGATGAGTTTCTGAAGGAAATAGTTGCGCGGCAGGTCACTGACAGGCCCCGAGTACTTGTGGCTACAGACAGGACAACAATCACTCGACTCGACAAACGACACGTTACGCTTCTGAAGGCACTGCAGACAGAACGTGTGTAAACACGGCAGAGTGCGAGGGTCCGTGTATGACTGATCACATAACGTACACTTTGTCAACTCTTTCTGTTTGCCTTCTATGTTCAACATTTGGACGGCGTATCAGTCTCGCGCTCTAATAAACACAACCAATAACATGTCGTTATTATTAACGGATATCACTGGCATGTCCAACTCACGGAAATGGGGGACGGCAAATGCTGGAGTGGCAACTCGATACCACTCTTCACCAGATTTGGGGAGTGGTGTAACTTTCAGCAGTGTTCAGTACTTGCATACTGTATCACATCAATGTTGTGCACACTCTGCACTCTGCAGATTTCTTGCTGGCTAACAGATATCAGCCTTCCATTCGAATAACTACACGAAAAAACAACTACGGTTATCAAGGCAGACTTACTAAGGCCTACTTGGCATACTTTTTCAATACGGCGTATAAAAAACAAATGATTATTTATGCTTTCGTGAGCACAAACTTACCAATTTCGACCGACTTTTTAGCACTACAAACACAGATTTGATACGGTGGTGTGTACGTATGCAAAGAGATATCCAGAAATTTTTTACATAGTTGCACATCTACAATACATTAGCTACAAGATGCTGGTAGTATTTTATTTATAGACTGCTTATAGATGGTCGAAGTCATGTGCACAGACTTTTCGGCAAGATTTCGAAAAACTTCTAAAATTTTTGCCAATTTCAGCAAAAATTGTGGCGCCACCTAACAATTTAGTTCAAAATGACGTAAACTGTTTCAAACTGTTTTTACCTATAAAAACGTGCTAAACCCAGTGAAAATCGATCAATAAATGGCGAAGCTGTACTTTGCTAAAGTGCCGAACATCGCGGCAGGTCTGCGAGACAAAAATAGGCCATGCCCCTCGTGACAAAAAAACTAAAAACACAATGCACGGACGATCGAAGGCAATACAAACCGACAGAAAAGGCTAGCCCACAGTAAATTTGCATAATCCCGCAGGGATAGCTAGCTGCTTTCTTACAGGGTGTGCCAAAAAGCGCAAAAATAGGGGGCCTACGATTGCGAAATTTCAGAAAATTCGCACATTCAAGCTTGTCACTTTGCCATACCACCGCTATAGTGCACAACTATAGCACGTTCCTTGCCCTATGTAAAGACATCAAAAGTTTGCCTATAATTGTATGCTATATACTGGTTTTGGTGCGCACAAACTTACTAAATTCGACCGACTTTTAGCACTACAAGCACAAATTTGATACGGTGGGGTGTCCGTGTGCAAAGAGCTATCCGAAAAATTTTATATACAGGATGGGCCAAAAAAGTAAGCCCCCCTATTGCATTATCAATAAATCGTATTAAAATCCGCCATCAAAGCTAGTTTTTCGTTAAATTTGAGACCAAAAAAGTACTATAATAGTTAAAGTAAGTATTCTATTAATTAAATTTCTATACTGACGTAACGTGCAACGTCAGTTAATGTAGTGTCTAGTGACGCTGCAATATGGTGGGCAAGAACATCAGTCAACATCACAACGGAACTTCTTGCAATCCCATGATATGCTCAATTTCCTTTGGACTTTTGTGGGTGCTGTAACATCTTCCTGACTGCAAATGAACTCATCTACCTTTGTGATGTTGACTGATTGATGTTCTCGCCGACCTGGGACATCCGCTGCCAACTTTTCGGCCAGCATTTCCAGTTGCATCAATTCGTCTTAACAAGCTATCAAGTCAACTTCTATACCAACTTATAGATGGAAATTCATTTAACAGTTTCTTAGAACCTCATTTTTCTCTTTTCTCGGGTTTTCAATTTATATTTTATCATTTACACTGATTTTACCAATATTGCAGCATCACTACATTAACTAACGTTGCTGTCGTCGCACAGTACGTCATACATAGAAATTTAATCGATAGAATACTTAAGATCAACTTGTAATATTATAGTTGTTGTTTGGTCTCAAATTTAACGAAAAACTAGCTTTGATGATAAGATTTATTGATCATGCAGTAGGGGCTTACTTTTGTTGGCCCACCCTGTAGGTGCACATCTACAATTCAATACCGTACCTACAAGAGGCTTGTAGCGTTTTATTTATAGGTTGCTTATAAATGGTCAAAGTCGTACGCACAAACCTTTTGGCGAGATTTTGAAACAAAATCTGATTTTAGCGAAAATTGTGGCGCCACCTAACAATTTAGTTCAAATGACGCAGACCGTTTCAAACTTCGTTTCTTCCTCTGAAAAGCCCCAAACTCAGTGAAAATCGATCAATAAATGGCGAAGCTGTACTTCGTTAAAGTGGCGAACATCGCGGCAGGTCTGCGAGACAAAAATAGGCCATGCCCAGCGTGACAAAAAAGGAACACAACAACTCTCTTATTTTCGTTCTCGCATCGCCGTGCGTAAATCGATCTCCACCAAACTTGGCATGTGGGTAGAGGACGTCTGTAGGCAACTGTTTTTGGATCCGATCCCTAGTTTTTGGGCTAGGGGCTCCCGAAATTTTGGGGAGAATGACCGACGCGCGATTTTCAGTTATAAATCCCTGATTTATGAACCGAATCTCACCAAATTTTACAGAACGTGGGGAATATAGCTGCACATAACCACGTGAATTTCGGGAATATCGGTTGAGGAAGACGCCTCTGCGGGGCGAAAAAGTCGCAAAATTTTGCGATTTTTTTGTTTTTCCGACCGGAAATCCCCAACAATCTGCCAACAGTCATACTTATTCTTATTGGTATTCCATCACCCACTCACTCTCTCATTCTAGGCTTAATACCTTCCTCTTCTGCAAATACTTCCCACCAGCCTTTCCTCTTCTTTCTTTCAGGTTTCACTACATACAGACTGCTTACTGTTTACTTCTAGCATATCCATCTTTACTTTTTAATTTTTTTCTGTTTTACACTTTTTAGTTGCCGTTTCCGTGCGGTAGATTAAGCTGACTCCTGTCGGCTTTTGAGCGCACGTTAAAATAGCATCTCGTATCGTATCGTATAGCGGATGCCAAAGTAGTGAATTTAGGCATACACTGTAGACACATTGCTACGAGTTCTCGAGACTCGAGTCTTGGTCTCGAGACCCTGTTCACCACCCCATGATATACAATCTATCAAGCATTTGCATGTCCGTTTGCCGCTGAACTAATTAGTGAAATCGTATGCGTATGGTAGGCCTGTGTGGCTGCAGAGGCAGACCGTTCTGGGGGGAGCGACTTCAAACTTCGACCTCTCAACGTTTACGACCAACGATAACCGCAATCACTTAGATTACAACATAGATAATGATGTAACCTTTACATCTAGAAAAACTCTTCATACACTGGTGCTGGCTATCTGGTCATTTCGACATAAGATGTTATTGAACGCGGCTTTTTTACGCAGCGTTGTTATGGAGACTACCGCGTATCAACTTCCGGTTAGTTGTTAGCTCCTCACAAAACACGACGTAACGTAACAGATGTTTTCAGCTACGACAGCAGATTGACGACGGCTAGCAGACTTGGAGTTCTCGAAACTTAGTTGTGGTCTCGAGACCCAATTTTTAAAAAGTCTTGGTCCTGGTCCTGGAACCCCCGAGTCTTGGTCTCGGTCTTTTGGTCTCTGTTTCGGTACTTGACTCTCTGTATCACGGACGACAATATCGAGTAACTCTACTGCTTAAAACAGCAAATCGTTCATTAAATGCCAATGCCAGTGTAGCAACTATAGGCCTATGACTGTAAATGAACCTCCGATTAATGCTCATGGACTACCTTAAATTAGTAACCAATTTTCGTCTGTCAGATTCATACACTTGGGCAATGGGCAGAAGTGGCACGCAGCGACATAGAGGCTACGGCCTGCGCATTCGTCTAAACCTCTTTTGCTTTGCTTTGCTTTTACAAACTGTTGTAGGCTTATCAACTGCCACACAGTTTTCTCTCTGCCTCTCATCTCCACCACCGAGGAGTGCATTTTTCAGCCACTGTGGTTTATAAATTTGAGTTCAAATGAATGGGCGATAAAATGCTTGGCATACAGTGTTTTGCGTTGCAAACGTGACCCCTTGACTTAATTTGCATATTTTTGATTAACGTCCCTCCCTAGACATTTTTACGCACACAAAATTTGAAGTTTCACGTGACCCATTTTTAAACTGAAACTGAACATGCTCATCTTACGATGAGCAACAAGCAAGTTCAGTTTCAGTTTAACAAGCGTATCGCAGCCTAGCAGGACTGCGCCAAAGTCTGATGGTGTTGCAGTTGCCTAGTGTACGTGTAGTCGTGGTAGTTTTTCTTTTGTTATGTTGTACAATCATTTACTCCAAAAGAGAATGTATGAGTTGATTTTGCGATCGATGTCACGCAGCTTCAGAAGTGGTTGGAAGTTGATGACATTATTTGACCTTGACCTTAAGAGCAATTTTTTCGTATTTTTCAGCTCACTGAGCTCAGGCTATACCTTTACAATGGCTTGATTTAGCAACTTCGTTTTCGGTGTGGGGATGCATACTTAGAATATCTAGATCCGGTTCCAGTTTCAAGGTCATGGGTTTAAGATCAAGGTCACAGCAGCAAAAAAGCAGCCGCACTCACGTTTGTGCTCCCATAGGAAATTGTTTAATTTATCGTTCTGTATTTTGCGGTCTGTCAATTACTCTATTAAACGAAGTTAACGAACTTATCGTTATTATTATTCAAATGTGCGAAGGACCCTATGGAATCATTTCTATAAATTTGCACTGAAATCCACAGATATAGTATTCAGTAAAAAAAATCTAATGCCCTCCATTATTGACAAGGTGGAATGGCTAATTGTCAGGCTCTATTAAAGCATAATTTTGTATAAGTTTGTACCGGTATGTTGTAACTTAACTACAGTATACATGTACTAACCTTAATAGTTTAATCAATTATACTGAAGCACAAGCGCACAATCTCATAGGAATTGCATGCATGTAAGCAGATTTCATGCATGTTAACCACTCAACATGCACATTATAGGGAGGGGATGTTTGACAAGTAACCCAGTGCATTCACACAGACGAAGGTCAAACTCAATAAGATGACAATACAAGCAACATGCAGAGTACCAACGGATCAACATCAGCATAGCTGCGGCTGACAATGTGGTCGATTTATCGGTATGGGGTCATAGGCGTCAACGCCGCATGGGTTGCAGGGGCCGCGACCACCCAATATTTGACCTGTAGGGGTCGTCCTGTGTTGACGACCCCCACCCCCACCCCCAATATTTTGACAAGTGTTTTATTTTTTCCCTTCAGCGGAACTTCTGAATACCGCAAGTCGCTGTAATTTTCATCTGCAATGCGCCCAGTGTACAGTTTTTAATTCAACAGTTGAAAAAACAGCATTTCGACTGTGTCAATTTCTCGAGCATAATTACTGATTTATTTACTGATTTTTCGCAACTTGTAGTGCGATTGACACCAACTCATATCAGTAACGATCTCATAATAACCAGAAACTGGTCAATTTACTGACAGTAAATATATATGAAGTTTGTGGAGACATGGATTTGCCAGTCTGTATCGTACGTTAGGCACAAACTGGTACTTCTATAAAGTTTATCATACAACTACAATCCATGGGACACATGAACCTTAAAAACAACACACCCAGAATGCACCATATCACACCATTTTGAGACGAAAAATTCATAAATTTTCTGGGAAGGGGCACAGCCCCTCCAAAGACCCCCACCCCCTCGTCGCCTACGGCACCTCGATTCTCGCGTCTTCGGCGCTCGACCTGCGACCCCCTCCCCCAATGTTCCAGTGGCGTTGACGCCCATGTATACGGGGTCCGCCCGTACCTTCATGGGCAGCACGGGCCGCGGAGCCACTGGTTCAGGGGGTCAACTGACACCCACTTTTTAACGTGCGGGGTCCAGGCCACATATGGCATTAGACCACCCACTTTTTGTGGGTTCACTTTACTGGCCAAAACAGGCCTCATACGGTCATTTTAGTGTAAAACAGAGTCAAAAAATTTCTGCTCGCTCCACTTCTTCCACACACTTTCAAAAAACACAGTACGCGCACTCAATGCCTTAATGGATTATGTACCGAATTTTTAAAGTGTGAGGATTGTTAGGGGTTTGCATTCCGGGGAGACACACCACACTCGGGTGCATCATAGCCCCAGAATTTAAAAGTAGGTCACGGGACCCTGCCCAGGAGCCCCGAATACCTACTTTGCAGTTTTCGGATAGGATTTGCAGAAATGCAGACGTGTATATGCACGCAAAATTTCAAGTCTCTAGCTTTAGTCGTTGCGGAGATGGGGGGGGGGCAAAATTTAATGGTGGGTTACATGACCACCCCAACCCCGTATGACCTGCTTTTTTATAGTTTTTGTTAGGGCCCGTCGCCCTCTATATGCACGCAAAATTTAAAGTCTCCAGCTTTAGCCGTTCTGGAGATATGAAGGGGGTCCCAAAATTTAAAAGTAGGTCCCCTCCCCTGTCTGTGGGGCATCAGGACCCCCGTGTAACACAATGTCCCACGGGCCCAAATAGTGTTCACCCCAACCAGCAGCTTGATCCGTTCAGCTGTTTTTGCACAGTGAAGCTAAGTTAAGCCGCGTGACTGACAGACAGACTGACGTACAGACACCGCGCACATCGGTAACAATATGCTGCATCTCATGCATTGCATGCATTCGATAATACTTGTATACAACATCACTGCAGCTGTAGTGTTCAGCAGTGTAGTCTTCCACTTCGTTTTTTGTAGACATTAGATATTACATGCCGAAATTGGTGTGTAATTTGCTTTCGGTATTTTTTGCACAAAAGCGTAAACAGTACGAGACTTTGCACGACGGTGAGACACACCACACTCCGGTGCATCATAGTCCCCTCTCTACATCATTTCCTCGGCAGACGGCGCTCAATCTCCCCAACTCTGAACTTCACTTATGTATCAATGTATAGCAGTACCGTACCGTGGACCGTATCTTCACTTAATTTGTTTCGCCCTCCCCCGACTCCCTCACTAGGGGCTCTGCCCCTGGACCCCGCTGGAAGCTCCGACCCTAGACCCCGCGCTCGCCATGGGTCTTTACCCCCACTTTTGCTTACCCATCGCAGCCCCTGCGCCAGCCCCTACGATAACTGATATTCAGCAGCATATCGACAGAAGCGACGTGACGGTGACGGTCGCTAACATCTGAGCAACACAGTCAAATCACAACCGTGTGGTCGGGGACTCCAGAGACCAATAGCAAGAACACATAAAAACACAATGCAGATTAAAAGCCTAAAAATTGAAATCAGTCTTACTGGTTACTAGTTCTGTCGCCAAAAGCTCTGATGATGAATAATGTTACAGCAGCTTCATATTAACATCGAACGTTTACAATTCCAAGCACACAGTCATTCAGAACACCATCCTCTAACAAACTTTATGTACTTAACAGTAACGTAGCAAGGTTTGAATAGGCCCGTGTGCAAAGTATCTAAAAGGACCCCTTCCCTCATCTCTGTTACACTCGCTCGTAAGTGGAAAGGGTTACCATTGAAGAAGAAGAAGAAGAAAATTTATTTGCCAAAAAGGCGGTTTGCCAGAAAGGGCTTCAGCCCATCAACGCTGGCTACCATACACACAATAAAACAAAAATACACCAAATATACACAAACTTTACGTGCCGAAACAACTAAATCAATGTCTAGAATCTAAGCACAAACAATAATACAGTACACAATTCACAGTTGCCGAATATCAGCAAATTTTATTAAGTAAATAATTTTTTAGCTGTAGTTTAAAGGAATTTGGAGACCGAATCTGCTTCAACTGATCAGGTAATTTATTCCACAATTGACTAGTTTTGAACTTTATTAATTTTTTACCAACAGCAGTTTGTGGGTAAAGCGAATGTAAATCACTGCTACTTCTAGTACTATAACTATGAACTGCAGAATTTGGAACAAAGTATGTATCAAAAGCTGCAGGCAATTTATTACTATGATACAATAATTTGTGCACCAACAAAAGTATCTGATAATTGTGCAATTCTGGAATAGGTAAAGTATTATACATTTTATATAGCTGTACAGTAAGTACATTACGTGGCTGCATTTGTAACACACGCAGAATTTTGTTATTTAGCACCATTAATCGTTTTAGTAAGGACTTAGAAGTGTTTGCATATACTTCAACGCCATATAATAAATGTGGATAAATAAAAGAAAAATACAGCATTTTCAAAACCTCAGCGTTTAATTTACAACGTAACTTATAAAATATGCTTATGAATTTAATAAGTTTTTTGTAGATATAATCAATATGATCTTTCCAATCAAGATTGCTATCAACATAAACACATAGATATTTGGAACAATTAACCTGTTTAATATCGGAATCACAAAGTTGTATAGTATAATTATGCTTTATTCTAGCACTTTTTCCAAAAATACTGTATGATGTCTTATCAATACTAAGACTTAACTTGTTAGCAAAAAAACCAATTGCTCAGTGACCTCAAGCTTTCATTAACTTTCATTACTACACTATCTAGTGTTATGCCATGAACAAAAAGATTAGTGTCGTCAGGGAATAATTTAATAGAAGCACTGGGCACAGAATTTGAGATATCATTTACGTACAACAGGAATAACAAAGGTCCTAAGACTGACCCTTGTGGTACACCACAAGACATCTTTCCTAAATCAGAAGACACATTGGCAATTTAACAAACTGTTGTCTGTTAGTCAAATAATCCCTGAACCAGTGTAAGACTATTCCACGGACACCATACAGATACATTTTGTATAGCAAAATTTCATGATCAACTGTGTCAAAGGCTTTTTGTAAATCAAGAAAAACACCAATGGTAGTATTCTTCTTATCCATATTATCATAAATGTTGTCAATCATGTCAATTAATGCAATAGAAGTAGAGTGATATTTCCTGAAGCCAAACTGATATTTATAAAGAATGTTGTGCTTCTCCAAAAAGTCAGATATTCTAAAGTACATTAATTTTTCAAGTAATTTATCAAATACACTAAGCAATGATATTGGCCTATAATTTCCAGCATGATTTTGTTCACATTTATATACGCTGGAATAACCTTAGCAATTTTTAATTTAGAAGGCACAACACCAGTTTCAAAAGAAAGGTTACAAATGTACTGTAACGGATCAAGTATATCATTCAGGATAATTTTAAGTAACCTAGGTCCTATATTGTCACGTCCAGGTGATTTACTTATTTTAAAATTAGACAAAATGTCAATAATTTCCTCAGGACTGACAGGCTTACAGTACATACTGTCTTTCACCGGTGCATAAGAATATTGTAAAAATTCAGTGGTATGACAATTATTTGTTTCCGCAAGGTTAGGTCCAATACTGCAAAAATAATTATTAAGACAATTGCTTATATCTTTTGGACTAGTATCTTCAAATCCATCCACCATAATTGACGAAATGCAAGTTTTACATTTAATTTTTGAAAGGGATGCAATATCATTAAGAAATGGCCGCTATACAGTAGGCTACACTGTTTCTATCTCTTGCTATCGCTTGTCATGCAACGCGCAGCGCCCACGTATTTGTGTGTGGGAATCGACGCATGACCACAATGACGCCAAACAGTAAGCACAAATGAAAATTAGCACCATCTGTGACGACACAATGACAAGAGGCCAAAGTAGTTTGGCAAAGGCTGCATCGAATGCACTGCAAACACTGCATGCACAGGGCTCTGTAGCAGTAGCTGTTCGTGAGATATGCAGGTGGTTGCAGAATTTAAAAGTAGGTCACGGGACCCTACCCAGGAGCCCCGAATACCTACTTTGCAGTTTTCGGATAGGATTTGCAGAAATGCAGACGTGTATATGCACGCAAAATTTCAAGTCTCTAGCTTTAGTCGTTGCGGAGATGGGGGGGAATTTAATGGTGGGTCACGTGACCACCCCGACCCTGTATGATCTGCTTCTGCATAGTTTTCGTTAGGGCCCATCGCCCACTATATGCACGCAATATTGGGACAAAGCAGCCCTAATTAATAAGCAAATGTTCTGAAATATTAGGGGGCCCGGCTCCCAACCCAAATCATTACCGGGCTCCGGGGGCCCTTATAATTGATCAACCCCCTGCTTTGAGAAACTGCACTCACATGCTGCAATGGACGATAGTCATAATGTCAAGAGCAACAGAGCATACCCTACTGACAGCAGAAGGTGCACAGTAATCAAACATACAACATAACCTGCTGTTAACTGTTAACAGTATGCTGTTATAGAGTAACACTGCTCAAAGAACTACAGAGGCAGGCAGATATGTTATCAGCACTAAACATATAGATTGTAGACTGTGTATGTGATGTTTATGACACACCAGTATCAAGCATTGAGAAGTACATGTGGGACATTTAGAGTAAACCAGCAATGTGGAGTCAAGAGTTGGAGTAAGTCCCCTGTAGTCGGGGTTCTGCAGAGTCTGCCGCAGCGTGTCTCCCTGTCTACAAAGGGAGTCACGCTGCATACACTACGCCCAGGTCCCAGAGTCAGAAACCAATATTGTGAACCCAAAGTCAATAATTCTTTTGACCCTAGAGTTGGGAGTCCCACACTAAAATAAGGAATTGGCATCCATTCCTGGTTTAAGCTACATCAGGATAGAGTGAGTGAAAATGCCGGACAAACTCGTCACAATGTTCACCAGCAATAAACTTGCTGCTGCCTCGCAGTCGCAGATTTCGCTGCTCAAAAAACTTAAACACAGCAAAGAATGTCATCGGACAATCAGTCGCCCGAGCTGCCTCAAGAAACTTACGTGCTGACACCTGATCTACAAGCCCTACAGTTTGTATAAATCTCACAGCTGTCAGCAGTTGCTTTTTGGATAGAAGAACTTCAACTATTGAGTCACTCGCAGTGGCGAGACGTTTCAACATGTCCAATGCCAACTGATATGCTGGAGGATAGACAGACTCCAGAGAGAGAAGAGCACAAGCTAGGTGCTGGGAGTCACTGAGAACATGGTACTGAAGAAACTGGTGAAGCTGATAGAAGCATGAGTGTTCTACAAGAGTGTTGATCAGCATTTCATAGAGATAGTGCTGAATGGCAATGTGGTGCATGCTCAGTGATCGAATGTACTCCACCATCACAGCAATCACAAACTTGTATGGCACATCCTTCGACTGCACACACTTTGAGAATATAAATGTATACATGTCAGACTGGTCGACAATCAGAGATTTCTGTACAGCAACATTTTCAGGATCTGACACTAGGGTCTCTGCACTAAAGACTGCATCGGGCATTTGTGATTCTATGTGACTGTGGTACACCCTGTTAAGCTTGTTGAACAGAGTAGATGCAACTCGCAGACTTTCTGGCTGCGACAGAATATTGGAGCACAGTGACAGAATGACAGATTTACTGTCACGGCGTAGGAGAAGAAGATCCATCAGACGAGATTTGTCAGTCACAAGGCAGTCAAGGGGCTCCAGCTGCAGATGCAAATACCAAAAGCAGCCAAGCTTTGCATCCAGAATTACATCAGGTGGAAATATCACACAGCTCTGGGAGTACAACTCACAAACAAGCTTCTGGCTTTCTGGTCCATCCGGGGTTGGAACAACTGGGAGGTTTAGATGAAATGGTCGGACTGGTAATGGGTCCAGGAATGGCTGATGATGTACTATGCCACCAACACTGTCCCCACCAACCCGAATGTCAAACATATACGACTGCTTTGACTGATGGTGATGGATAATAATCAGGTTGTCCAAGACACTCAGTGAAAAACGCCCTGACACATTCAGCTTCAAAACATCTGTTTTGGTTGCCAGGACCTCCTTGCTGATACGAAATAATACAACGTCAGTGCCAAGAGATTTGTTTGATGGTCGTCGCTGATTCTGAACAAACTGCAGAACATAGAGCTGTCCATACACAACAGCTGTAGCAATGTCACGTTGATCCAACATCTTCTGTTCTTGCTGGCCGGGCAGTGACGGCAACTCTATGTCAAACTTTGGAAGTTTTGTGATAACACTCAGCTTGAACAAGAATGCATGCAGGCTATTGCCTACAGTACCAGATGACAGAAGAAGTACAGAACTTTCAAACGACCACAGAAACCAGCAGACTGGTAGGCTAACAGTCTTCAACAGTTTTACTGTCTTTTTATCCGGCAATACCTGATACTGTTCTATGCCACGGTCTGTGATGAAGACAATTTCATAGAGGCCAGTCCAACATGACCCCAGGATCTTGGTTCCTTTACCTTTGCAGGTTTGTGAGTACTCCAGTGTATCGATACCATGTATGAAGTTCATAAAATCCAGTGCACAGTGTGACCGCTGAATGGCAAGCACTTTCATGTCGGACGAAAATCTCATCGAGATAATGTCACCTCGGTTTTCCAGTCGAAAGTTAATGCTGACCTTGTTGTCTGGACCTTTAACCGTTACACCTCCAGCACCGTTGGATCGCACAGTGAATACTTGACGATTTGTTTGGTCAAAGAACACAGATACTGCAGACGATCCACCAAGCGGCTCGAATCTAATCGGATTCTCGCCAAGATATAAGTATAAATTATCGTTCTTTGTTGAAGATTTTGCCATTTTCAACATATAAATCTACCCAAATCTATCTACACGCCTTACACGATAATAAATATCAACAAAAAACGCCCACTTCCGCAAATATTGATGTTTTCACCAGGGACTTACATAGGCCTACTGCTTCGCAGGGACTGCAAACTGATAGATTTTGTGTAGGCCTACAATAATCTTGCCCCTGGGGTGTGTGTGAGACGGGTTGTTTAAAGACGCCTTATAGTAACGGAGATTGTCGGCGTCGGTTTGGTGGTTTTAGCTATGCTCTAGTGCTGTTGTAAGAGACCCCTCTATGTCCGGTGGCACGTGGCAGTGGCGACTGCTCGCAGCTGACCAGTCGTCTACCCGATAGCCAGTGAACCTCACTCAGCAGTATCGAACTTCGTAGGATTGTGGTTAGGTTAAAGTCAATGCCTCTCTGTTGACAGGTCGATTTCACCGGTTGTGAAGCAAACTAAGCAAGTTGCATAATTGCGTAACAAGTGGGTGTTTTGTTATGTGGCAGGTATTACTCGAGATTTTCATGTTTCACGAGCAAAAACTCTAGTTTAAAAGCATTTTCACTTATGTCGTCATCTTTGACGTTAGCAATATTTTGATATCTTTGTATGTTTAGGCTATACGTAATACCAGTGACAGCAGCGCCACCTTACAGCTAAGAAGTAGGCCTACGTCTGGTATACCACAATGTTAAGCTCGATTCGCCGTAGAGTAAGCAGTCTCAGGTATTTATATTCAGCTTCGCTGGGACTGCTCACTGCTCAGTGCTCACCATTCTCACTCGCCGAATTTTTGTTTAGGCCTACATCATACATGTCATCGCCAGGACATACAACCGTAAGCACAAGCATAACCGTAACAAGTGGTGTGGCAGTTATTGCTTGAGATTTTTTAATTTTTATGTTTCACGAGCAAACACTCAGATTAAAAGCAATTTCGCTTATGAAGTCAGCAATTACGGCGTTAGCAATATTGCGATAACTTTGTAAGTTTATCCCATGTATAATACCAGCGACAGCAGCGCCACCTTGTAGCTAAGAAGTCGTCTGGTATTACACAACGTTAAGCTTGATTCGTCGTACAGTAGGCCTAAGCGAAGCTCAATCAATCAATCAATCATTTCTTTATTAACACATGACAAAACGCATATGCTGACACCTGGAAATACACAATTACAACAGAGTCTTTAAACAGCATGCGGGTTAGGAAATTTTTGTCGGCCAAATGTCCTGAGTGGTCAGGCATTTGTCTGTCGTGTGGACGCCGCCGCAGATTGTACTGCTGTGTCGCCATTGACGGGGGTGGAAGCAGTTCGCGCAGTACATGGCTTGAGTTATTATTAATTCTTTTAAACAGCCGCTCATCGCCTTCCTCCACCAGCTGACCAAAGCCTGGCAGATCTGTCGAGCAGTATGCTATCCACTTCGCTTGCTCCGGCGAAAGAACGCCTCGATGCGCTGTTTGTCTGTGCTGGTGGTAAATCCAAACCACGCTGACGCTGCGTATGTCAGCCGAGACACAACGACCGCCCTGAAAATCGTCTGCAGACCAGCTTCGCCAAGGCCATGATGCCGCAGAACTCGCAGTGCATACAGCGACTGTGCACTGTCGCTGATGACGCGGCGGACGTGGTCAGACGCCGACATCGTGTTGGTGAACGTGACGCCGAGCACTTTCAGCGTAGTGCCGCGGGTGATATCG
>Ga0126335_1001032_pt1 | contig 14884 bp, 8 predicted proteins | sample OlaspJWI45metaG_FD_108409 | JGI IMG/M metagenome (GOLD analysis project Ga0126335, IMG submission 108409) | Marine gutless worms symbiont microbial communities from Oahu, Hawaii - Olavius sp. 1 OAHU.JWI-45 metaG | ecosystem: Host-associated > Annelida > Digestive system > Unclassified | place... | reverse complement strand
GCATTTGTGCAGCCTTTGCCAAAACATTGCCAAATTACTTTGGCCTCTTGTTGTCATTTCGAAATTACGACGTTGGGTCCTTAGAGCACTCGAGTTCAGTAGGGTTGAGGTTTTGCTGTTGGTTTCAAGACTTGTTCTGAGGTCTTGATAACAAGACCGGTTATGGACACAATGTCATGCAGACGGTGTTGTGCTGTGAACAGTGGGACAGGACCGCGGTGTTAGCGGTGGCGGTGAACCTTTAACTCATCATCAGTATCTGCTGTTTACCTGTGCGTCGGCTGTGCTACTCATCACTGTCACTGCATGACGTCATCTTACAACATCTTTAGCTGCAGCAACCAACTACAGAATTGCAATATAGACTGCATCGGTGTTGAAGAGACTGTTCTGAAACATCTCTGCGGTTTTCCAGACCAGAGCTCGATCAGGCAGATCGACACAGAAGGACGGGTTCAGAACAGATCGAGCAGATCGCTCGCTAGGACAAGTCCGATCGCGACGTGGTAGAACGCAGCCATAAGTATTATACTGTACAGTGTACACTAGCAGTATACCAGTAGTGTCATAATAATGGTACGTGTGAATGCGACTGGTGACGTATTGCGGTTGATGTCTGTTAACTTTCTACAAATGAATGTCAACTGTTCAAATTCTGCCACCTCACTAGCAGTGAAAACAAATTCCTCAGCGGCCAATTCCCATAAAAAAGGACACGTAGACATAATGAAATAGCCATGGTTTGTACTATTGGTATTCAGCTCTTAGCTCTGAAAAGAGAGAGGCTCTCACGCGGTGTATATAGCATGTTAGATGATGCTGTTTATGCAAACAAAAGTAATGTTCTGCCAACATTTGGCAAAAGTCTTGCAAGAATATTCAATCACATTGTTGTGAACTTGTATGTACGCCTACCGTCAAGAAAAAACCTGAGAAAATGTGTCGCAGTGTCATTCAGTTACTAAATACTACGTTAACTCCTATCCCATCGCCGTTGCAGCGTTTATCGACAACGTTGCCGTATTTCTGCGATTCTGGTGCCGGCTGCAATATTCTGATTTGCTAACTTATCGAAAACTATAATCAGTGTATTCTTTGAGGCATCGGTCCTACGGTGGCCACTGTTTCACGTACGCATTTGCCTGGTATTAAGACGAGTTTTGCTTACCAGCACGACACGAGGTCATCGCAGTCAGGCACAAGCTGACATTCGTCCGACAGACAGGCCTATGAATAAATTAATGAATGAATATTGGAATTTATTACGCGCATATAGTGGAGAAATTCAAATCTGAAGCGCAGGCAGTACCCAGATGGACAGAATGTTATCGTATCTATTGACCTGGGTCAACAAATGGAGTTTTCAGACAATAGGCCTACATGTGTCTCCCGTCCGGCGTTTGAACGTGATGAGCGAAGAATTTTGTCCAGATTTTTCGTGAAGCATAGCTGAATGAAGACCTCCCAAAATCTACGACGGTGCCTGCCACTAAAATAGAAAAACACTACGCTGACGAGAATTTATTGTTTAAAAATAGAGGCAATGCTGGCCACAATAACATAGCAAAACGTCGACGAATATATACACAGTATACAGCAGACACATCGGTTGATCGGAATCGAGACGTCGCTGTATCTGTATACGTTATAGAAACGACAGAAAGAACGAGATGCATCCGCACACCGACTCAACGCGTAACGGAATGTATCGACATAACTCGCATTCTTATTGCCTACTACAAACATAGCTACTTTGCTTACACGAACGATTACGGGAAAATGCCGCAAATTCGGACTGAATGTACTTATTCGATGGCAAATGGCAGGCGATACGAAGAATTCGCCGTTGTACAACCAAGTGACTTTGCCGGCCGCTAACCACATTCTGGTAACAGAATTTTAATAGGCCTACACACTGCACATGCCAAGAAAACAGACGAGCGAAAACGTCTAGTCTGTCTACATATAGTACTTGACTGAATCGCTTTTAACCGAAAACGTACATGTACATCGGTAAAACGACCATATCATGTATTGTGCAAAAATTTAACAAAACACGTCACAAAAACTTAGTTAACTTAAGAATATTTGGTACTCTCCGTTAATTCATCCGAATTAATTTTCCACTTGTTTCATTATATTTTATTTTGTACATTTTGAACTCCCTAACCTAACCCTAAAATCAATTCGGGCTTGTTAACGGACAAGTACAAAACACTTTTAATGTAAACACGTAAATATTACAGGGAGGCGTACAATAGTAAAACATAACAAATCGAAACGAATACAAGTATTCCTAGCCTTGAACTCAGGCGCCTTCAAGCATATCTATTTTGGTGCTATAAAGCTGTGTTCGGTATGGTTGATTTAAACTTTGACGAATTCTTTGAGTGGAGCCCACATCGTGGCACCAGAGGCCACAGATAGGCCTATAAACTGTATAAAAAGTCTCCAGGTACACGGATTAGGTCAGAATTTTTCAGTGAACACGTCATTAGTGTATGGAATAAACTGTCTGTCTCCACTGATTTTAGCACAATTACTCGTTTTAAAGGTAGTATTTTAAATGCCGATTTTTCTAAATATCTCGTATGTTTTTAACTATGTTCTGTTCTGTTGTAGGCCTATATCTTTTTGTATTTTATGTGTGTTTTTACTGTACATCACTAGGGGCAGCTGTAAGTGCACTATGTGCCTTGCTGTTCAGTCACACGTATCGGTGTCTATGTAACTGCTTGTACTTGTTTTATGACAAATAAATGATCATGAAAAATAAATGATGATGATGAAGTAGAAGACATCCTAAACAATCGAACTCATACTGACAACAGTAAACAATAAAACAGGTTGAACAGAAACAGCAACAGAGACAAATGGACTATAGTAAAGCCTTTCCGACATAAAATAGCATCACACATATCGTATCCTACTTACAGGAGTAACTGACTGCAGCGTCCCTCCCTACTGTAACACATATTCGTTTTCGAGCTCTCATCTCATATTAGCTTATAGCGAAAGTGTACAACAGCATCCAAATTAACTACAGGATGGGACAAACGGAGCCGCGCATTTCAGCTAATAACTTCAGAAGTGGTGCTCGGGTCTTCATTATTTTTGGCAGAAAACAAGGCCATATTCCTGGCGTAATGAAAGGCATGATAATAAGTAACGATCGGCCGTTGTGTAACTTCGTTAATCAAAACTTTAAAAAATAAAAAACTTTAAAAGTACAGATAATTTAACAAATAACAACAATGACTGACATCACTGAAAGTTAGTTAATTACTACCATCACTGCTGTCAAAAATTTAAGTAAGTAAGAACGATCGCTTGGTTTTTTGTACGGTTTTATAAGGGCAGAGAATGTTTTCATGGTAATTCTCATTCGCTAGATGGCGCCGCTGATTTTCCTAAATTAATGGCTATAAATGACAGATTATGACTAAGAACGAAATGATGTTGAAGTCTGCCAAGAGTGGTTTAGATCTGATCAGTATGTCTAAAGTTTACAAGCTATTGAAATGAGTGGCTCCGTTTAATTTGACCCACTCCGTACTGCTCATTGTGCACTATCAGCGTGGCGAGGTGAAAAAAATGCGATCATATGAAGATATGACCACATAATGGAACTGCCCAGAGTTATGATTACTCCACTTTCACCTCTAGCGTTTCGACCACTTCTACAAACATCAGTAAATTGCCTAGACTGAATGCACGCATGAGCAGCAGAATTCGTTTCACTGTCGCGTCTTCGCTGTTTCACGCTGTAAAAGGCAACAAATAAACAGCGAAACTGACCTGATACATAAGAAAAGTCCAAAACGTAGGTAGCGACACAACTGATTATGGAGGCAACTTAACGAGCACTATAAAATACAATAAACCCTGATATACGTCTATGAGATTGTCGTATCAAATACGCACAGCCAAACTTTCTGTGGGCTACTTACAACATAGTGAACAGACGTGATACAGGTTGAAATTAACACAAAATGCATAAACGTCATTACCCTCAATGAATGACGGAATGCATTGTCAAAGACGATCCAGCAGTATGTCGTACATTGGAATATTTCAGAATATCAATCATTATCATCAATCAGTGAACGCCAGGATTAAAGTGGGCAAGAAATGCTCTCCCTCTTTCTTCTTCTCTTTCTCTCCCGGTTCATCTAGAGGGTCCGAGGGGCGCTGTCAGCTCATCAGTGGGGTCTGGAGGATTCTTGATTGCAAACGATTTTGCTGCATTTTGCAAGTAAAGATATGACCGCAGAATGGGACTGTCGAGAATTACGATTACTCTATTTTCACCACTGACAGACACTGACTTTGATGCTTTGACGAGGAATATAAACAAACATAGACCAATACGCAGGCTACGTATACCGTACTTCAAGTATAGAACGAAAAACAGTCCTGTACAGCCGACAATGAGAAAATTGAAAGAAACGCGCTAATGATGACAACCGTGCCGCAGACTACAGCCATAATGCAGTCTGATAACTACCGCACGCGTACAGTGTTCTGAGCAGCTTATACATGCAGCGCCGACCGACACAAGTTGAGCATTTTCCTAAACAACGACGTTTCGGCTTGCTAGCATGACTACAGCGATGTGAAAGAAGACACTTTTGAACAGCATCTTGAGGATATGTTTCTTAAAATAGTTCTCGCCACTCGCGTATATTTCGTTGTCTCTCTTCTTGTTTCTTTGTCAGACAATAACTTTTTAAATCTTTGACCAAGACAGTTTATTTCTGTATGCAGGTATATCCTACAAAAGATCACATTAAGCTCATATATCAGAGTCATTGGTCAAGGTCAAGGTCATGACAGAAAAACAAAACAAAAAACGCAGGTGGTGACGGCTTCGGTTAAAAGGCAATTTTGTATTGCTTCTACGTTTACCTGTACGCTACATTATTATAATTAATTAGCTATTTTGTTGAAATTACCCATCGACTGGTGTTCGCTATTTTGTCGTCTACAAACTGCAACGAATTTGTCTATGCTAGCAACAAAAGATAAATAGAATACCAACATGACAACTTTACTTGTGCGGCATGATTAGTTATCCGGATGAAAAGTATCTTGTATAAAGTATCTTCAAAAAGTGCACTCATTATGTTAAAATAGTATATCAAAAAGTATCTTAAAGATACAAGCTAAGACAGCATCTTCACAGGACAGTACACTGCACATCAATGGCGTTATCTACACTTCATTATCATAATTCTATTTGAACTGCGCAACTGTTAGCTGTAGTCAAACAGCGTGCACATTAGGCTTAACGAACGTACGAACGTACAGAGACATAAAAATACACGCATTAATAACAGTAATCTAAAACACCTATGTATCCGTACACACACTCTGTGACGCGCGACTCTCTTCGAACCGACTTTGTTAATACTAAAGACATCTGCGAAGTGTGAATAATAACAGCAATGGTAACTCAGGGACACATTCCACTACGCTAGCCAGTCGCAAACCTGGTCACAGACTGCGCATATGTCGCAGACGTGTTACAAGCTGGTCGCAAGCCAGCCGTGACACTGTCTCTCTTGTCACGTGTGTGACACGTCGAGATAGATCGAATCTGTCTGCGATCAGCTTTCGACCCAAAAAAGTTACCACAAACTTGTCGCGAACTGGCTGGAACCCCAGGTTTGTTCGCGACTGGATAGCGTAATAGAATGTGGCTCTAACGACGCACCATACAGTAGTTTTAGTCAACAGCTATTAGGCTATTCATTTGGCCGCAACATACCTGCCGATACGAAGTTATACCTTCTAGGAACTGTATTAATTAGCATTGGTCACATGGCTGAACCTAACCTAGTCAACTTGCCGAACACGACTGGAAATGAAAATATTTTGGTTGAGGAACAGCAGCCTGATAACACACATGTAGACTCTGAGAAAAAACCGTTCGCAGTTCACAGCATCGCACACTGATGAATAAACAAGACCGCCTTTTAATTAAAGGCGAACCACCCGCGTGAGCGCTGTCTTTGCTCGTGTGACCTTGAACTTGATCCGATGACTTTGATACAAAAACATGACCTACATTTTCGGAAGATGCACACACTTGACAAAAAAAATACACTTTCTAAGTCGAGGATTTCGAAAGTAATGGTTTTGCATACATACATACAAACCGACGCCTGCAAAAATATACACCACGCGGGTGGTAAATTATGTATAGGCTCATCTCGCGATTAGTTATCCTAACTGTCACCAACGAACAACATCTATAGTCGTAACAGACACTAAAGCACTGCCAGTACTAACGCATACAGCACCATTGTCAACGTCGCTCGTTTTAGCAGATGGATGACGTGTCGGTACGTTGGAATTAAACATGATTAAATAACAAACTTTCACTTTCAGAGCAATAATCACAGCTAACAGCGCCACCTCACGTCGGTTCTCAGAACCAGTGACAATCTTAACAATCACTAATTGTGACATCTTTCAAGCACGACATCTGGAATGCAAAATGCGGTGCAACAGTCTATCCCTACTTACTGGGGGCATCCAACTGGCAAGAAATCAATCCACAAAGACTTCTTATGGGAAAAGCTGCCTCGACACTTGTGGCAAGTTCGGAAGATACAGGGGGATTACAGAAACAGCAGCCGTGAGAATTGTTGATTTTTTAATGCCGGCGTTGGCTGTTCAAGCGAATAAAACGGACAAACACTGAGCAATCCCAAAGACAGGAATGGATTTTTGTTTCTTAATGATGTTTAGCAAAAACAAAATCATGTTTTGAAACACGCAGAAAAATGTAAGCACGTCCAACTAAACAGAAGCCAAACAACATAATTTGAAACCTGTTGACACCGAGGCATTTGAACAATGAGTTCCAGCAAAATACACAAACAAAATACCAAAGTTCTTTGAACGTGTAAATATATCAAACATTCCGGCCAAGTTAGAACACAATAAAGCAATACACTGTTAAAAAACAGTAAGGTAACATGGCGATGAAAACACAACTGCTTAACACAAGTTAGCAGGACAGCAGCTGATTGTTCTTAGGGTCATTTTACTCAGTAGTTGTTTCCTTTTTATATGGAAGCCAAAAATTTTGCCTAGCAAATTAAACACACATTTGCTCCTCTGCTCACAGCACAGTGTACCAGTAAAACAGTAGGCTAGCCAATGCTGGAAGACGTCATTACTGTCTATGACTTGTTGCTGACCGGCAGATTGCGAGTAGATGCAACTGATGACTGGTGCACTGCTAAGTTGTCCTTATTCTAAGTTTTTCTGTCTTAATCAATGTATCTATGTATGCATGTAATTACACTCATCTGCAATTTGCTGCTGGAATGAACTGCAACAGGAAGCACACGGATGATGTCACTTACTGGCTCGTCACTTATCGGCTGGCACTGTTGGCGAGTGTCACGCTAACACCGTGAAGGAGTATTAGATTTAGCAGGGCGCCAGACCAGTCGACTAGCGGCTTGTTGAAGCGCTACTGTACCGAGATCATTCTTGGACGACGATAATGAGCAATTCGTTAAGTAAATCACGTAAATCCAATCTTATCATTTCTGCTGTTCGACACTGTCTTCGGGATGCCGACATTCCGACTTGAGCTTGACGAATTCCTTGGCAACGTCGTCACCAGTCCGTTGTGAAAGTATCCGCAGTACAGTCCAGCCGGTCTCGTCGAGGCGGATACACTTGGCGAGCGGACACCAGCACGCACAACTGCCGCGCTCGGCAACGTCCCGTAGTTGTAGCACAGCGACGCCGATGAGACGGTCTTCGCGCGCAAAACAGTAGTCTTTGACACACAGATGCAGCTCGTAGCAGTCTGGCTCAGATTCGTTGCTGAGAATACTGCAATACAACATTAGTGAAACACATGCCGCACTGTGTCTCGAAACGTCGCGCGTTTTGGAGGCTATAACTTTGTCAAACCTTAACCGATTTTGAAAATTCTTTCACTGCTGAAAGAAATTTGCTACAAAATGTACATTATTTTATCATGCCCTACGTTATGTTGCTACACTACCTTGGGAAGTCAAAAGTCCAAATGTATTTACATACCGGTATTACGACAGATACAACTCGAAAATCGAACAGTGTCTGAATCGATCTTCAGTACATCGGGGCTAAATACTTGACGGCCTCCAAGAAGACAAAGTGGAAGAGCTTTAGACGATTGTGTTTTCATGTTTCATTGTTTTTTTTTGTTCGGAACTGCTGTGTCTGCTGCCTTGGTGGCCTCTCACTGTCAGCAGGAGTTGGACCTTGGTGCGGCATTTGCTGTTCTGTGTTTTTGCTTGATGTGTTGCGATTCTCTTTACTTGAAGCTAAGCTAAACGTACACTTGATATAGTGCCTTTTAGCAAGGAAAGCTCACTACAGAAACACTATGGCATGGCACGCGTTGTCAAGGACTCTCACGCACCCACGCGTTTATCCACGAATGGAATCAACCAACCATACGTGTCTTTGTCTTCCTAACAGAAGCTGGTCCTCCTTCACTGACCCAGGAGGGATAGAGGGCTAAGTCGACCTAGTTGACTGGTTACATATGCAGATGGTTTACCTCCCTGAAGACGGTCACACATGCAAGTATTAACCGGCCGGACGTGACCTTGGCGTGACCTTGTGCCGTTTGCTATATGCTCCTTAAACTTACTCACTTAAAACTGGCAAAAAAATCCAGAATTCACATACAATATTTCAGAAAACACGTGTAAATATATCAGTAAGACAGAGCGGTGGAATGAGAACGTACAATTGGAAGCTTTCGTTGAACACCGGCGACCAGTTGTTGCTCTTTGACTTGGTCGCTTGCTTGCGTTTCTTATTGCTCAAATTTGGCCCAATGATGTTGACGTCCACAAACGGCCGAAACATTCCGTTTGTCACCCACTTGATGTTGTTAACAGCAACCACTGCAACGTTCACAGTAACATTTACAATGTGCATTACAACTACTAGTATTCATAACTGTCACCTGTCACCTGTTTCCAACTGGCTCTATATTAGGCGAAACCTTACTATTTTACTGGTCTGTCATTCTACTAAAATATACAGATAAATTTCAAATTTCAATAAACGAAATGTGTAATTTAATATAAATAAAATACGTAATATAATTTTGTTGCAACATTTATCTGTTTGTTTCTTGCTGTTTTTGTCCAGTTCTACTTGACAGTTTTTAGCCAAACCACAGACACAAAGCATGTGCGTTGTATGGTGTCTTGCCTTCTGCCTACCTTCTAACTTTTACGTTGACACTTAGACTTAGGGTTAGATCCTCCCACTCCTGCTAGAGTATTGGGCGACAAGGCTTTTCCACTGACTACGACCACTGGCCACTCTGTGAACACCACTCCAGCTGACTCTCATCTCATGCAAATCTTCCCGGAAGTATCTGTCGCCAGGTCTCACTTGGACGTCCTCTTCTTCTCTTGCCTCCATCAGGTACCCACTACATAGCTACACTTGCCAGTCTATCTGGTGGTAGCCATAGTATATGCCCTGCCAGTGTCAGTCTTCTCACTTTGACAATCTTCGATAGGTCCTGCATCCCAGCCCTCTTCATCAACTCGTCATTGGTAACGTGATCTCGCCATGAACTGCCAATATGGTGCGCAAGCATCTTCAGTCGAAAACGCCCAACATGTGTGAAATTTTGACGTTTCCTTCCACGTATCAGCAGAATAGATTGCCGCAAAAGCCACGACTGATTTGTAGAGGGACAATAGTTTTCGAGAAATAAGCCATAGGTTCTTTTATGAGTCGGCGCTTTGATTGGGAGTCAAGGCAAAATACAAATGTGACATCATGATACATGCTACAATAAAGCTACAAAGCCTAATGACAACAAACCTTTGACAGTAACTTTGTGTTCGCCAGTACCAGGATGTGTAAACAGATCCACCTGTATTGACGCTTCACCGACCGGCTCCTCACCAGGCGCTGGGTTCTCAGACATTGACACTGCAATCAAATGATACAATTCACTTATGTAGCCTAACTCGGGAATTGGAGGAGCGATTGTCTCCAAACTTTCAGGGTAGAATGCCTTGGGGATATTTCTAGGTGCCAAAAAATTTGGGGGCTTATGGATAGGGTCGTTTTTCGCTGCACCGGGCGGCGAAGGCAAGCATAGACATCCTAGCCTATAGCCTTAGGAAGCATTAGATACAAGTCGGCCTCACCGCTGGAGCCGTGATACACTGCGGTGCAGGCACAGCAGCATGGCAGCATGCATGTTTTGACCGGTGAGCAGGATAGCTGGGGCGGGCGAGGTATGGAGCAGGGCTTAAATTATAGGCATAATGCCCAGCTGGATGGGTAGAATGGCTAGTCAGTTAATAAGTTAATAATAATGTACCGGCATCTGTTGAATTTGAATATAAGTTTGAAGTTTGATTGAGGCAATGAAGTTGCAGCATGTCGTTACTCCTTACAGGCCACACTGAATGCGTCAACTGATGATCCCGTAGCGTGATGTGTCAGTCAGTCTTTCTGTCTGTCGTGCGACTGCACTCTGCAAAAAAGCTGAGCGGATCGGGGTCCAATTTGGGGTGAAGACTGTATTAGATGGGATTCTCAGTCCCCCAACGGCGAAGGGTGAGGAGGTTCCACGTGGCCTTCTCTAATTACTTTGGCCACCCATAGAACTGTGTTTATGTTTATGTGTGTGAAATTTCCTACTTACTTACTGAAATCTGATTTTTGCAAAACTAATATCAGAATTGCATAAATTTCATATCTGGTCAAGCATCTGACCATTCAGACCTCCTCACGTACAAGTAAACCACTGTCATTTATCAATAAGCAGTTTTAAGTGAATAGATTTCACACAATAACAGAAGTGAAATGGCAGAATCACGGTTGTAGCAAAGATTCGAAAAGTTCACTGGTGAAAAGAAAAATGCTCACCTTGTGAAGTTTGTGTTTGAACGAAGGTTTTTATGAGTGAATCTGTAGTCTGTGTGTAGAGTGAAAGTGCATATCGCAATGATTGCAACTCAGGACTCTTGTCGAGGAATGTTTTCTTGAGGCCGCTGCCGCCGGCGTGGAAATACTGCTTGATAGTATCGAGAGCCATGTCGAGAACTGCACACTGCTTCGGAGACATGTTGGTTATTGATGATCCTATACCAGTCACCTTTTCCACATCCTTTGAGATGTCCTGTAGCACAGCACAGTAAGTAGAAAAGGTATTTACATAGCTCACTTAGATTAAAAAGTCTCTAATGTCTTTCACGTGCTCCAACAAAAATGTAACAGTGTGCATTTAAAGCTACTAACTGACAAGTTCTGCAATGGTATGTAATCTGAAAATGAATAAAAACTAGTGCAAGGTAGGCTTAAAGCTCACAGAATATAACACTGCAAAACAGTTGTCCACATGTGCACAACTAGGATGTATTCTTTCACTTCACTGACTGGATATATAGCAGAAAGTGACAACGTACAGCGAGTTTCTTGCCAATGTCAGCAAACGGTTGACCAGACCCAGTGGTGACTTGATGCAAGATTGACTTGCCAGGCATTTGACTTACATGAGTCAGCAACACACCGGATACATCTTTGATCTTAGCTTGTGCATTGCCTGGAATTGCAAAGATCTAAACCACACAGACAAACCATAATGTATGTACAGTAACACATTGTGTCTAATATTCCACGTCACCACAACTGGTATTATTGGCCTAAATTTTACCCTGCATTTGAGAAAAGACTACGTGCACTGGGGAATGGGCCAAATTAACATGTGTCAGAGTCTTCAAAGATGATGCATTGCTGTAGAAGAAGATTAACTCTTGTATTGCCCTTGGGGGTAAAAAAAGACCCCCATCAATTTTTGTAAATCACAAAAAAATTCCTATTTGGCATATGGCACCGCCTTTTCTTGACTTCTCTTGGGAAAGGAATGGAGTGGGTACAAAATAAAACAACCAGGTCGACTATCCGTGCACCGGAAGTTGTTAGGCGTGACGTCAAACACGTGTGGATTTTTTTAAACTGGCAAAATTTCATGGTTGGTCATGTACCGTATCCTTGACTTTTGACCTTGAATGACCTTGAAGGTCACTGGTCATAGCACCACTCGATAACCCATGGTAGGTTTGGTTTCCTATCTGACCTCTGTTGATTCCAACCTTTTCTACATAAACATGTAGAAAAGCTTTTTGACCCCTAAATGCAACATGCGTGAGTAAAAACAAAAGCACAATACGAGGGTTAAGAGCAAAAACTAAAACCATCTCAGCGTTAAGCATAAAAGTTAAAAGAGGTAAACAACAAAAGACGAATAATGTTTTTATTGTTTTTGAATTTCAATAGTTGCATTCAACTTTTCGATCGGTCAAATCAATTACTTGTTGAGAAATACCAGCTGAAGCATAAAACAACAATAAATATGAAACGTCAATAATAAATGCCAAATCAGAGCAACAAATGCTAGACAAACAGCAAGTAAGTAGAAGCTGAAAGACTTACAGCCCGTGGGTCGGTAAGCGGAGGCAGGACAACAATCTTCTCCAGACTGTGTACTACCATCTTCCATAGTTCCTGCAGAGTGCAGAATAACCATCAAGCACGTGAGACACAATGTGACAATACACTCTATGTCTACACTTGTAGATGTTTCAAAGACGTTTCTAAGGTGTTTAAAAGCTGACGTAGTTTCTGCTGATTACTTTGGGGCAGCAGCTGCAAGAGCGCAATGCCAATTTGTACCATTCTGTCCTGTTCACTAACTGCTGTATATTATGAAAGAATACACAACATTGATGACAATATTATTCATTTGCAGGAAACAAAACAAAGTAATTGCTGCTGCCACATAATGCATGTGACGCCAGACAAAGACTCAGCTACAAAATTAATCAGTACAGTTGTTCTACAAAATTAGTTTGAAAAAATTAAATGCAGACTAAAAGTACCAGCACCAGAGTTAAGCTCACTCACGCTGTTCGTCATAATCATCAAACACTTTGATGCAAAGCACTTGCTCGTGTCGCTTACAGCACTATAAAAGTTATCTACTTTACTTGCTTGCTGCTACCTAGCTCCCCAGAACCATCTGTCTTCAGTCTCCTTGATCAGCTTGACAGCTTCAAAGTGATATATTATATGGTAACAAATCAGCGAGCTCTTGGCGCACCTTGAGCAATCGTTTGAGAATGGTCTTTTCACAGACTTGAGCAAACATCGTGAGGCTGCCATCTAGGAAATCCATCAAAGGCTGAAGCACTGCATCAGACTCTTGCTGAATAATGTTGCGTTGAGCTGGCTGCGACAGTGACACTTGCCCAGTACCTGACACCTTTGCTAGTAAACTGCCAACTTGTCGGACACTGTCTTTTATTTGACTGTCCAAACTGCATATCAGCACACAACATCACTATCATCACAGCTGGAAAACGCAGATAAAAATTAGGCGTGTACACTTCTATCACCACTTCCTCTCAATTTGATTACAATTTTGATCATATAAAACATATAAAACGTATCACATTTTTAGAATTCTTACAACCAAGTTCCATCAATGCTATAATGCGTAACGGCATCATGATCACGTGGTTGAGAATATGACCAGTTGACACGTATAATTCAACAGCAACAATCCCTGGCAGATTTCTCTCACCTGGCAGCAAATATTGCACTGAGGTCATCCAGCACACTGTTCAGCTTCTGCTGCAGCTCAGTTAGAATACCGGAAGCCTCTGCATCCAGCTAAAAAACATTACACAAAATATTTCACTCAACTATACACCTAACATTTAACTACTAATCCTACTAAGAGCAGTTCTAGGACAAGACATATGGCGGACGACCAATTGGTAGCAAATTGACGTTATTCTCACACACAACATACACGGTACACCATGGTCACCACCATCACATAAGGCGAAATTTGCATTCTAGCAGCCACGTTTAGCAGTGAACTATGTCACTAGCACTACATTAGATAAATGTGCAAAATCTACAGCTCAGTGTTTCATAAATAAAAACATATGGTAGAATTCGTTAAAAATCAAATCGTGGGTTTTTGGTTTAATGTACTGGAAGAACACAGTAATATTACTGGCACACAGAGTGTGAACTAATAACAGTGTAGATCGGCACATAAACTACTTTGCATAAGACAGAACTAAATGCAAAGAGATAGTTTATAGTTAGAAGGTGACAGATGATTCTATCGTTGAATCATCTGTTATCGGTTACCTTAGTATAATAGATAGAAAAATATCTAAAGTCGCACCTTCTCGCCTCCCATGGCTTCAAACATCTTCTCCAGTTGTACTCGAAGCTGCTGTATATTGTTCATCATGATCAGCGCCTACACAACAAACACAGCCGAGCTCCCATACAAAATCATGCTTAGATCCTTCTATTCCCAAGTACAGAACACACTGCAGTTTACCTCCACCGGACCAGACGATGCCCCATTCACATGGAAATTCTGAGTCGTCTCAGACAGATAAGACTGAAACCACACCATCGCAGAATCGCAGACATAAACTGCTGTCTGAGAACTGTCAGTAATGTTTAGCTAAGTGTGACTTAGTGCGTGTTATTTCTGTTTAAACTTGTATGGATGCAACATAAGAAATAGAATGACATTATGCAGCTGTCGTTAATGAAAGTTTTTATGTGTATGCAATGAAGGGAAAAATCGACATCGTAAATCATTATCATACCAGTGGCTGACTTTGATTTTTTAGTGATTAACATTAAGATCAACAGCAGTGTCTGATGATTCAATATTATTTCTGTGAAAACTTCTTCAGTCAAGAAATGAACCGTTTCATGTCATATAGCTGAATAGATATTAATACTGTCACAACAATTAAAGTGTCAACATATGCCCGCATACATGCTCTAG
>Ga0126335_1001031_pt1 | contig 14886 bp, 10 predicted proteins | sample OlaspJWI45metaG_FD_108409 | JGI IMG/M metagenome (GOLD analysis project Ga0126335, IMG submission 108409) | Marine gutless worms symbiont microbial communities from Oahu, Hawaii - Olavius sp. 1 OAHU.JWI-45 metaG | ecosystem: Host-associated > Annelida > Digestive system > Unclassified | place... | reverse complement strand
TTATAGGTCCAGCAGATTGGGTTTTTTGTCACACTGGGACCCTTACGCTGTGATTAGCCTAGAGGCAGTTGCCTACAGTTAGCCTAGTTCATATTGTAACACAGTGGAGTGGTTCTGGTGGGAGTGAAGCCTATCTCAGTGGCCAACTGGCTTCCTTCAGTGGTTTGACGCTGTTGGTTGGGTCATCTGGCCTGTAAAAATCGTCCCCGAAATGACCTATAAAGTGTCGAGTGGGCCGTTAAACCTCTGCTCACTCACTCATGCACTCCATTACTATAAAAGCTATTAAAATCAATAAAAAGGCACAGTTATGACACTAGGCCTTGTATGATGCAATGTTGGCATCATTGAAATGAAACTTTATAAAGTGAGTAAGAAAATTGCATCTTGTAGATACACTTGGGAAATACTTAAGGAACGCCTTATCAGGTAACTAAAGTTGTAGAAAACAGACAATATTATTTCTACAAGGTAATGCAGGAACGTGCAATAGGTGCTGTGGACAGTACATGCATTGTTTTGTTGGGAATCTATTCAGGTGTAAGTCTAATTATAAAATTCGGTTGAGATTTCACAAAGTTAGTTATGTGCGTCAGTCTCTGCAACTTCATAAATTATGTTGAGTTTATTGAGTGTTTACAACTGTGAACAGGACAAGATGGATGGCTTTGTTACAGTACACTTCTTTGGTTGGTGGCTGAAAGTATGTACTATGGTCTACTTGCCTTTTGTTTCTCATTACATATTCATTTGTACACTGCATTGCAAAAGCTGGACACACGTTTTGTTGGCCATATTAACTTTAACTCTGACTGATTTTCAGAATTCTTTTGCTGTTGGATAGTGTGACATTTGCTGCAAAGTGCTCTATTACTTCACACCTTATGTAGGTTGCTGCACTGCGTTGGGAAGTCGGAGTCCAGATTTATTATAAAGTGCTTTTGTTTGCATTATTCGCCAGATTTGCAGCAAATTTGGAAGTTTGACTTCCTATGGTAGTGCAGCGACATACGTAAGGTGTGGTGGGAAACATAGTATTTTATAGCAAATTTTATACTCTTTTTTGCAGTGAAAGAATTTTGGAAACTGGTTAAGATTCGGCAAAGTTAGTGGCAACAAAACGGAATGTCCAGTTTTTTGGGGGACACAGTGTGGAATCTGATTTATACATATATGCCAGCTGTATTACTGCGTTATTTCTTATGTAACTTAGACGTCAATGTGCATTGGTGCTAAGTTACTTATGACAGCTCGGACTGTATCTTTTCACTCTGAACTCGCTTGTAAAGGTTACAAGGCACAGCACCTGGTGACGTAGTAAAATGATGTCTGCTGTTTAATAGGTGTGATCCTTACAGTTTATACTGACTCATGAAGTGAGTTTTTCGTACAGTTATCATATTGAAATACTGGTGTTTTTATGTAGTTTAAGTGACTCTGGATGGCTGAAATAAAGTTACTGATTAACAACTGGATGCCTTGCATGTAGACATTGATCCTGCGAGACTGGTGGTTATGCACTGTCATCAGTGTCATGTTTGAAGTGGTTGAATACACTCTGGAGCATCAGCTTCCTAACTTTAGTGAATGCTGGTGGGATCATGTATGTACAGCCAGTTTGTGTGTTTTTTTCAGTTAACTGTAGAATGTAGAAGTAATGCAACGCAGAAGCCTGTGTTGCAGTGTGGCATGTAGTGTGTTTTGTGAACTGGATCTTAACTTTCCCCCGATCCTTGAAAGTAATATTTTAAGTATCTGGAAAGCCCTTAAAGAATATCCAGGTACTTAGGAAGTTCGGGGTAAGTTGAATTATGTTGCATTGTCATTGGTTTGATTAAATTGTGAACGAATAAATGTTAGCATAATCTGGCTTGAGTGTGTGAACGAGTATTTTCTGACGTGCTGTTTTGCTGTTGGCAGTGGTTAATGGATGTGATCATTTGCAATGGTTTTGGCATCTTCCTGGGCATGAAGACGTTGGATTATCTGTCCATGAAGCCATATCATTGGCGCGGAATGTGGAACATACCATCCTACAGGTTGTGTTGTGTCATCTTTGTTGTCATAGCACAATGAATCAATACATTTTAGGCTGCATCGAATGCATGAGATGCAGACTGTTGTTACCGAGTGTTTGTCTGTCAGTCTATCCATCCATCTGTCTGTCTGTCTGTCTGTCACGTGGCTCAACTTAGCTTCACTGTGCAAAAACGGCTGAACAGATCAAGAGCCTGTTTGGGGTGAACACTCTTGGGGCCCAAGGAATATTTGTTAGGCGGCAGTCTTGATCCTCCACAGCGAGGGGAAGGGGGATTCGATACAGTCTTCGCCAAATTACTTTGGCCTCTGGTTTCAGTCAGTCATTCAGTCTGAAATTTTTATAGTGGCATGTGTAGTGCAGCTATATTGCTACTGCAAGGACCATAAATGATGTCACAGCTAGATAACTGTCATATACGAATGTCAGGATGGGACTGCTGGAAGAAGAAATGTTTGAAATATGCTGCCGATGGACAATGATTCAGCCAATAGGACATCATTAGGCATGCTAACAGATTATAGTCAGCAGCAACAGCAATACCCTGACTAATCATAGTTGACTGTGATGGTACTAAGAAAATGTCTGCGGCGGTACATCCCTCTGCCATATATATAGCTTGTTGACAAGTTGACGTAATGGTTTTGCTTTGAGATGTCAAGACTTGTTTGAGCACTAGAATGCCAGTAGAATTGGAAACATGGAACCAAATGGAACGTGTAGAAGGAAAGTGAAGTTAAGTAGATTACTGCAGCTGAGATGAGGAAGTTGAAGGAATGACGAATTAGTAAAGTGATAATGTCAGTTGCTGTGCATGATAGGGAGGGGCTACTAGTTGTGTTATTGGTTGTAAATGACATGCTGTCGCTGCTCAAGATGCTCATCATTTGTGTCTGTTGGCTGCTGACAGAGGTAAACTGAGTCGTCTTCTGACACAGTTCACACCATACGTTTGGACGGAATTCAATTGGCGTCCAGGGTCGAGCCTGAAGAGATGGTTTTCTATGCTCTTCATTATTGTCATTGTAAGCTGTTTGCTGTGATTGATTGACATTAAAATGTCTCAAATTACAGTGCATGGTAATGTGATAATTTCTGAGTAGGTTTTAACAATATAGTGAGTTATATTTTCTAAGATTAATTATATTATTAGTGAAAGAAGTTTTTGCAGTATCATAAATATGGATTACTGCAAAAATACTCTATAGTAGGGTCATATCATAAATAAGTTACAAAACGGTGTTGTTCTGCCATTTGTCTGAATATGGAAAGTCCGAAATATACATTTTGTAGGGAATTTTATTTCCAGTACCAGCTGCAAGTTTCATTATGATTACGTCACTATGATATAATTTGTAGAATTAAGTACAGCCACGTTGCCCATGAAACAATCCCATAGCAAACAGTGTTACATCGTCTTCATGGGTGCGTGGACTAACGGTAAATGGAAATTGAAGGGTTAACACACCCACAATACATTCTAGACTTGGCCCCCGGTGACTACCACTTTCTTTTTGAGCCAATGAAGAAAATGCTGAGCAGGAAGAAATTTGTATCCGATGTGAGGTGCAGTCAACCATTCGTCAGTGGCTTGGACGACTGCCAGCATCTTTCTTCGCATCAGACATTCAGAAACTTGTTGACAAATGGCATAAATGTTCGAATGAATTTTTACATTATATTGAAAAACAAAAAAAACTGATTTTGACATTTAAACTACACTTGCTTGTTGTGCTTGCTTATTTTAGGCTGCATTGAATGCATGAGATGCTCATGCTCGGCTTCACTGTGCAAAAATGGCTGAACAGATCAAGATGCTGTTTGGGGCAAACACTCCTGAGGACCCACAGAACATTGTGTTAGACATGGGTCCTGATCCCCCCACAGATATTGGAAGGGGGCCCAACACCCCTCATATCTCTGGAATGACTGAAGCTAGAGACCAGAAATTTTGAATGCATATGGGTGGGGCTCTAAAGAAAACTATGGAGAAGTAGGCCATAGGGAGTTGGGGACAGGGTCATGTAACCTTATTCTGAATTTTGGGACCCCCTCCTGTCTCCAGAATGGCTGAAGCTACAGCATTGAAATTTTGTGTGCCTATAGAGAACTGTGGGCTTTAATGAAAACTATGCAACAGTAGGTCATATGTATGTCCCCATCTGTGTCATGTGACCTATTTTTAACTTTTGCTATCCCCTACATATCTTAGGAACAGCTACAGTTATAGACTCCAACGCATGCAGTGTTAGCAGTGCATTTGGTATGCATCTACAGTTCAGTACAAGGATGATATCCATATACTTTTTGTGTTGATTTAAAAAAATAAATTTCCTGTCAGTTCATTCAGATATAGAAGCACCACACTGAGAGCAAAGCAGTACCATAATGACGGGAGGCAGGCTGTTTCAAGAGTGCATGAGGCATTGTAGGCACCAAGTGCATGCATAACCAAAGCTATGCTGAGGATTCTGTGAGATGGTCAAGATGTTTTTTTGTGATGCAGACGATATTTATTGCTGAAGTAGTTTAATCAGTAAGTAAATCATCGTCGTCATAATCATCGTAAGATTTATACTGCACCTATTACTATGATAGGACATAGGTGCATTACATAGTCATTAAAATCGTCAACAGACATCAAACTCCAAACTGAAAATCTGTTTTAAGTTGTTTTCTGAACAGTCCATGATCAGCGACAGCACGTAAGTCCTCATGTAGAGTGTTTCTTGCAGATGGGCTAGTGTACGCGAATGTATCTAATAGAAATACAGCAAGCAAGTACTGTGTTTGGTTGCAGTTCTTAGTGGCCGAGCTGAACACTTTCACGTTGAAGTTTGTGCTCTGGATCCCACCACCTCACTTTCTCTGTCTTGGTCGTCTTGTCTTCTTCCTGTTCTGGGGTGCGGTCACCATGCGCGAAGTGTTTCAGTTCCTCGACGACCCGTAAGTATTTGTCACTTCTCTAGCAGCAGTTTGAAAAGGTAGGTAGAGAACACTTGATATGAGGCAGCCTATTGCAGAAGTTCTCGGGTATGGCACACGTTGTCAAGAGATCACACAGTTATTACCTGCCACCCATGCATTTATCTTTGAATAGAATGAACCATTCCTTGCCTTCCCAGCCGACGCTGGTCCTCATTTACTGACTGCAGAAGGGTAGAAGGCTGAGTTGGCAGAGGCACCACAATGATGAGTAAACAGTCTGCCCAGGATTGCTGTGTGATGTGAGCACTGTTAAGGGACTCAGAATATAACTCCGAAACAGAAGGTTTATTTTATTTTGCTTGTTTTGGTGGTAGTGTGGATTAGCGTCGATCGTGCGGCTTAGTAGGTCATATTGAGGTTGTAGTTTAACTCCAGACCATTGCATTTTTGGACAGCAGCTGAGGGCTAGTTGTCGTCACCTACTTGCCCAGTGAGGCATGATGGTTTGAACAGCTAACAACTGCAATATCCGCCACGTTGTAGTTCTGGGCAGACTGTTCACTTGCCATTCTGGTGATTAGCCAGTCTTTCGTTACTTCAGCGTTGTTAAAGGAGGACCAGTTTTGGCTGGGGTGGCAAAGATAGGTGTCATTCATTCTGCTAGTTTATAAACACATGGATGTGCATTGTGTAGCTAAAACTGAAATCCCTCAACAGTGCTGTACTTGAGCACTTCTTTCTGCAGTGAGGTCCCTAGCAAAGAGGCGATATATGTCCATTGACTACCTTACCTTTGTGCACCAGTGTGGAGTGCTGATTGTACGTTGGTTGCATGTGCAAGTGGTTTTATTGGCATCTGCTGCATGTTGTCTAGTTACTGCAAGAAGATTGGAGCCCAGACCCTCATCAGTATGGCAATCATTGTTACTGAAGTTTTGATAACCTTTAAGTTTGATTGGGAAACATTTACCAAGCCTCTGCCGCGTCATGTCGTCGTTGGCTGGGCAATCGGTCTTGCCACCCTGGCCGCCTGGACTATCTGGCATTTCTACCTTCAGCGTCTTCTCACTCACACCGAAGATCGAAGTCTAGCAGCTGCCACCTCCACAACGAACAACGCCACGGCCAAAGTGAGTGACGATGGTGAATTGAATGGCGGAGTGCGGCATCGCAAAAGCCGTGCTGCCAACGTGCGTTAGATTCTGAGTTGAATTGTTCTGTGCCTTCAGTCTGTGAATGTAGCTGTGTGTTGGTGACCATTCACCACATCTGATGCCGCCATTGTCGATGCTGTTTTTACACAAGACGATTTACTTTTTTGTTGTGTTTTTGTCTGTTGAGCGTTATCAGGTAACCCGTGTGGTTTTGTTTGCAATGTGCAGTGGTGTTAGTTCATGGCAACATTATGCTGTGGTTGTGATATAACAAATGTCAAGTAATGTTAATACATATGCATGTGTGTGTGCATGCACAACGTTGCGACGTGTTGTAGTGGCATATTTCCTCCGCTTTTCCCAGGTTGTGAAGTCGTACTATATTTTTGTTTCATTCATAAAGCGTTGACGTGGCCTTTTTGAACAAATATTATGTACATACTACATAAGTGTAATCCGTTGAAAGAGATCTGTTGTATACATATTTAGATATCAATATTTGCATAACGTTTGCAGACTTCTGCACTTTCACGTGATAACTGCTGGTGTTTCTGTAATGCAGCACTGTATTTTGCTGCTTGTGTGGTATTCGCACAATTCAGTGGTGTGTAGCTGCAAGTTATGTTGTCAGCAGTATAGAAAAATGCTTTGAATGGCCAGAATAGAGGTACCTATTGGTGTCTGATGTGCAAATGTCAATCCAGCTTTGAGAGAAATTTACAGATGTTTTTGAGTTATAGTTGTTCCACTCTAGCACATCGTGGCAGTTGCCAGACTGACATGTCCGTATAACAGTACACATAGGGTACACGGCAGCATACTAGCTAGTACCCCCAGAAAATTGTGATTTTGCGGAGCGCAATTTTGACGTTTTTCTGCAGTCGCGCAGTTTTTGCCATGGCGCACAAGTTTTGCACAACTTCTGTGCAACCTGTGCTCTGCTTTCCGCACAAACAGCTGTTCATTTAACAAACTGTGTGAAATTTATAACAAATAACTTGTAGACTAGCCTAATAATCTGCTTTATGACTAAACATTGCTGCACAGACATCAGTTTCATTGTATTTGTTTATTTGTACTCAAAGTCAGTACCAAATTAGTGTGAATTAGACAGAATCTGCCCGGAACTTCTGTGCAATTTTCCGCAATTTTAGTACAATTTTTCTTAAAAGTTTTGCACAATGTTTGCATTTTTGTTTGCACAATTTTTGCATATTTTCAGCATAATATTCTGGGGTGGACTAACTAGCCTTCATGACAAGTGGGCCAGTATAATGCCTGATTTTTAGAGCTTGTCATTGCAACATATCTAGGAGCAAGAACTGTCAGTGGGAACGTTTGCACACAATACATTCATGTTCCCAACAAGAACAAACACTTTACTGCATTGCATATGAGCCTGTATAGCCTATGTAATGTGTGTCTGTATGTGTGCTCTACTGCCCATGCAACCAGCAAACTTACTTGCATGTCTTCACCAGTTTTACGGTTTCAAGCATTTTTGAATAAAGACTAGCTAATTATATATAGACATTGTGGCTATTTTGTAATACTGTGGTAGACTAATATATTTTGTTTTCATGCAAAAAGCCATTTATTACGCTATTTAATGAATTCATTTTTTAAATGCAACCGAACTAGAATCTAAGGAAGTTCCATGTGGCCTTGAAAGGGAAAAGTTTGCACACTTGTGGTGCAACAGAAGATAAGCTATTCTGCAGTCAACAGAAATAATGAGGAAAGTATGCAAGTTTGCAGAACTTTAGAGGACATCAGAATAGACGGTAACGAGCATTCTGAGAAAGTCAAGGAAACCGTGATGGATGACAAGAGTGATGTCTGACCAATTTCATCCGTTTGAAATTTTTATTAAACGGCTTTTGTAGTTTTTGCTCCGGTTCGTATGATGTCACGCTATATATTTCTCATTAGCGTATTTGCTTGAAATGCTGTAGTGTGATTTTCATGTGGTAGCAAGATGAAATAGTTTTGAGTTTGCTTGCAAGTATTTTTATCCTCGTTGATGATAGCATATATTTTGTGTTTTACCCGCTACAGATGTGAGCCATTGTTGTATGTGCTGATCTAGCGTTTGTGATATTCTCTGGCAGGCATCCCATTGTTTGTCGCTCGTAGAAGATGCTTTGTTTATACTCCTTTCACACATTCCCAGATGAGATGCCGGATCATCCAGGATAGCTGGTCCATACAATGCAGAATGACCGTATAGAAGCTGGCTTGATGTCCAGCTGTATCTGTCGTCATCCGTAGTTGTCCGGCTTTGTCGGGTAGAAATTAAACGTGTTTAATTTTTATGCTGGAAAAAATGATCCGTGTTGATGGCAGGAACTGCGACGTCCTTCATGAAGCCAATGGAACTGTCTGGCTACATTATGCAGAGACCTGGACCATCTGGGAATCAAGTTTTATTACGGAAAGCATGGAGAGGTCCAGTGCATTTCAGAGGCCACACAGACACTCCTGGCTTTGATGATGTCACAGCATCTTCAGATCCCAGTCTCGGGTAGGTCCATACTGGACTGCCAAAATTTTACTTCCTGGATGATCCAACATCTCGTCTGAGAGTGTGTAAAAGGGGCTATAGTATATACAGGTGCTGATTGTCATACTGCTTGTTTTAATGTCGATTTGCCATAACAGTCCGGATTAATGAACTCGTGTTGTGCCCAGTGTTGTTTTGTTCAGAAAGGCATAAGATCATAAGCACTGAGGTGTCACAGTTTGGGTCTGCCATTCTGCAGGGTCCACCATTCCTGGGTTCTCACTAATTCTAAAACTGGCACTATCCCGACAGCTCACCATAACCCTTAAACCCCAGTTCTATAAGCCTAACCCTAACTTTAAAGCTGACTTTAATTGTAACCCAGAATTGGCAGACTCCAGGCGTGGTGGGCGATTACAGTTCTCAGATGCCCATTGACTAAAGGCTGACTGTAAAAACCGTCCCTGCAATGACCTATTTGCAACGTTAAGCCTTAACTCATTCATTCTTTCTGGCAGAACTGTACATTGTATTGTTGGTGTAGACGGAATGCACATATTTTTCAATACTGAATATTATGCCATACACCGTGGATGTTTGTGCATTTGTGAGGCATGGGTACTAATAATTGGTCAGGCATTGCTCTCGACCACGTTCCATTGTGCACTTGATTTCCACGTATAAGAAACTGATCTCTTATCTGTGCCATACATGCATGAATGCTAGTTTAATGGTAACTAACAAGAACAGATGTTTGAAACAATTGAATAAGATAAAGCTGACTGCAGCTGGTCCCGGTGGGATTGAACCCTGATCTCGACGATCAGCTGCCTTCCTTCAGTGCTTTGATGCTGTCTGGTTGAGTCGTCTGGCCTGTAAAAATCATCCCTGAATGATGAATGATCTGTGTCGAGTGGGACATTAAGCCTGTACTCACTCGCTCATGCTCCTCATAATTGTTACTTTCACTTGTGTTGTTTGTGATCTATGCTTTGGTTTGTTGCTTCTTTCTTAGTAATTAGTTGTTAGTTTGTATCTGTAATGTATCCTTTAATGATGCACTAATTTACTAATGGATGGTTAATTTTATGAACTAATGTGTGATTGTTGTGCGTGGAATTTGGGGTTGTTATTTTTGGAAATTTAATCACAAGAAAAATCTGGTTTATTTTACATTTGAGTTTTTGTTGTGTGGTGGTGAAACAGCACAGTAGTATTATGCTGCTGTGTATGCAGTGCACTTTTAAAAAAACAACGGGGCACAGCATGTAGAGTTGTAGTTGTGTTAGCTTTGTCACATTCGTGGCCAGTGGTGAAGTTAACTGTCTCAAGTCTTTAATGATTTTTGTACAGTAAGTCCATATGTAAGTGAGTAAGAATATTTACAAGTAATGTGACTACCGTCAGAGGGCTCCTTAGTGCAGCACGGTTTATACGGGCCGTGATCCAGGGGGCATCTCAACAAAACCTGTTGGTTTGATGTTGTCATCGTCATCACTGCAGGGTCTTGAGACGACCCGTACATGCACAAGTGCTGCAGACCTCTGGCAATTAAATTGAAATCAAGTGAGTGAAAAGCAGCGTAGTTAGTTATTAGGCTGCATGCAATGCATGGATGCAGCCTATTGTTACCTATGTGCGTGGTGTCTGTCAGTCTCTCTGTCTGTCATGCAGTCAACTCGGTTTCACTGCAGAAATGGCTGAACAGATCAAGATGCTGTTTGCGGTGAACCCCTGGTATCTCAGTAACAGCTGAAGCTAGAAACTTGAAATTGTGCATGCATACAGATGGTTAGGAGCCCTGACGAAAACTGCAAAACTATGTCATAAGTGGTTGGGGCGGGGTCACGTGACCTACTTTTGAATTTTCAGAACCCCCTCGCATCTTCGGAATGGCTGAAGCATATTGACAGCTGCAGATCCTTGAACTGTCCACAGCTAACATCTTGTTGTAAGTATTAGTACCCAGTATTTAGCATTTGTGCATATAATGTGTTTGCTGTATGAGTGATGTCTCTACTAATATAACATTGTCATATACAGGGTGGCCCAAAAAACTGCACATTTCCATTTGCTTGATGTTAAATTGATATAGCTTTGTGAAATCTCAACCAAATTTTATAATTTTTGGCAGACTTAAACCTGAATAGATTCCCAACAAAACAATGCATGTACTGTCCACAGCACCTATTGCGCGTTTCAAGATAAAAATTGATCATGAATTATGTTGGCAAACAACTAAACAGTATCAGTCACACAAAATTGTACTGATCAGTTTACAGGCAATGTTCAATATGTCCTCCTCTTAGTTTTTGGGCCACCCTGTATATTTCTTTAGCTCTTTGGACTAACAGTCTGGTGCATGATACATTACTATGAACACAAGTTTAACTTAACACTACCGTATGTACAGGGTGGCCCAAAAAAACTGCACATTTCCATTTGCTTGATGTGAAATTGATGTAGCTTTGTGAAATCTCAGCAAAATTTTGTAATTTTTGGCAGACTTACACCTGAATAGATTCCCAACAAAACAATGCATGTATTGTCCACAGCTCCTATTGCATGTTCCTACACTACCTTGTAGAAATAATATTGTCCGTTTTCTGTGCTGTCTCAAAGTGAAATTTGCTCATGAATTATGTTGGCAAACAACTAAACAGTGTCAATCACACAAAATTGTACTGATCAGTTTTCAAGCAATGTTCAATATGCACTGATGAAGGCTACAGATCTGCTCGCTTACGATCTCGACGTTTTCGGTGGTTCGAGCAGATTTTGGACGTCCTGTGCCCGGCTTCCTTGCCGTTGTACCATCTAAGTCAATTTTCTTGATTAGATAATCAACAGCTCGACGTTTCCACATCTTATTTGGAAATTCTTTTATCATCTGTGTTGAGCCGCAACCTTTATGAAAGCGCAGATTACAGATCAGACTACGGTCCTCAGCATTCAAGCGCCCCATTACTATAAAAGCTATTAAAATCAATAAAAAGCCACAGTTATAACACTAGGCCTTGTATGACGCAATGATGGCGTCATTGAAAAGAAACTTTATAAAGTAAGTAAGAAAATTGCATCTTGTAGATACATTTGGGAAATACTTAATGAACGCCGTATCAGGTAACTAAAGTTGTAGAAAACGGACAATATTATTTCTACAAGGTAGTGTAGGAACGCGGAATAGGTGCTGTGGACAGTACATGCATTGTTTTGTTGGGAATCTATTCAGGTGTATGTCTGCCAAAAATTACAAAATTCGGTTGAGATTTTACAAAGCTATATCAATTTAACATCAAGCAAATGGAAATGTGCAGTTTTTTTTGGGCCACCCTGTAATGCACATTACAAGGTCTTGATTAGTGCTACCTGAAGTAAAGCCTTGTTTTTACTGCTGTTACCTGTTGCTTGTTGTGTGTTCACACTTGGGGCTCCAGAATCACTGAGCAGTGCTCTACCAAAAGTATACCAGTTGTTAGAACATTGGCTAACTGAGGTCTGGACATGGAGTTATTTCACTGATCCATTTGCTAAATTGCACTGGCTAAAGAGTGCAAAACTTTGACATTTATTAATCCCAGTATTTTGAACTGCAGAAATTTTTAGGAAAAAAAACGTTAATGAGAGGTGCCTTATTAGGGTATTTAGTTAAGCACAGATTACTGGGGTATTTACAGTCCAAAATGTCAAGGTAGGCACCATTTAGAAGTAGACTTTTTTGAACATCCCAGTCACACCACCGAAAATTAGCTGAAACTGAAATTGCACAAAGTGACAAAATAAACTGTTATGTAAAATTGAAAAATACAGTAAATACAACTGCCGTTTTTGAGTTTGGGGAATAACTTTGATCTAAACTTGTTAAGGTGGTTGCAATTTGTGTGACATAGGAATTGAAGTAAATTACAGGCAGCCTACGCTGGCCACATTTTCTAGTTTTTCTGTAACTGGCTTATTTGTGATACTTGTCACTATTCAGTAATAATTCAGTAAAACATAATGCACATGCTTGTTTGGGTACAGTACTGTATTGTACTGTGTAGTTCTTTACACACTGTGGTGTATAAAATGATTAAGAATTTCCTGAATCATTTAAGATTTGAGAGATTTTCAGTCAGATGTAGACTGCCACATTTTGTGGACCACAGTATGTAGCTAGAACTTTCACCAAGTTTTTTGCAGCAACATGTTGGTACGAGTCTGTGTCACTATGAGAAATATTTTTCAGTTTTCGTGTGTATATTTTTGACACAAGTTTATCTGCCGGCTCGTATGTATGCTGGTTACTGGCGTATATTCCTAGCTGTTATTATGCTAGTGGTAGTGCTTTCGGTATTTTGTCATCCTTTTGCTTAGCACAAGTGCCATTGATAACGACAGACATGGAAATGTTGTGTGCTCATTAACTAGTGATCAGCGTGTGCCGCTATAGGGTGATTGCATTGTTTGTTGTTGAATAAATTTTAGAAAATTTCACTGAATTAATTTCTAGCCAATTTTGTGGTTACCATCATGTTAGTCCAAGATTGTTTTCATACAATGCACTTAGTGCACAATGCACTGCAATGTGTGGATCATGCACTTTACGAAACCGACTTATCGTCCATTGTGGGACATGACAGTAGCTGGCTCGCCATAGTTCCCAGTGTGGTGCTGTCTTTACGGTACACTTTATTGGAGAAAGCGACCTGGAAACACCCAAAATGGCGAAACCGCACTTCCGATCACGAATCTGGTGGCAGATTCTGCATCAGGAAGCCCGGATTTCTATTCGAGTTTCCTAGTAACCATTCGTCTATCTCGCTTCGTTTCAGGGGCATGTGACATGTGACGGACAGAGGGACGGACAGACAATGCAGACCATTACTACAGCTGGCCCCCACATTGTGGCAGGCCAGCTAATAAACAACATATCTGTCACAGTTTAAAATAAGCAAAAGTATATAAAGAGCTACTGCTGCCACTTTTGCATCCCCAATCTCAAAGAAGAAGGGAGCAGGGTCCGTCCATTCTCGACTTGTCATAACTGTTTACTGCCTTTGTGCATTTTAATGCAGATATTCAACAAGAGCACCACAAGCAAGGCATTATGGGCCCGTCAACATCTGACCTTTGACCTCTGACCTGTTGACGTCAATTACAATGCCAAGCTTTTTCCATGCCTGCACTATATGCGTATAAAGTTTAGTCGCTCTGGTTGCAAAGGAAGTTGAGTCATCCTCCTGAAACCTAACATGATGACAACAGCACCATAACATAGTATGCAGACTACATAACGTAACATAACATCTTAAGACAGGCATATGAATGATTCTCTGGGTGAGCCTTCACACATGTGCTTATGTTTGGGTTAGTATTTGAGGTCACAGTGTACCAACCAAAAAAACTATAGCTAGAGGCGATAACCAAAACCTTTTATCTGCCATCTTTCAGTGTACGAAACAAAGAACCAAATTCATCACCATTCATCAAATGGCGCCACATGCTACACACATCAAGGTGGGATCATGTGGACCTCTGCAGTTTGTTTTCTCCATATGATATGGAACAATACCAGTCTGTGCGTTCTTAACAATTTATCAACAGATTACAATTCTCTCAGTCATAAGTTTGGCATGTGTCACATTAGCTGAATTATCTCTATCGTCGGCACAATACACGAATGTATACTGCAACGTCAAGTATTGTTTGACGAGTACAAGCTGCCATTTCCTTCTGTTGCGTGAAGATTTCTTGTCACAGTTGTAGTATTTGGCTGTAGAATATCATCGTTGGCCTTCAGTAATGTGCTTGAGAGACGGTCAGTGCTTGGCCACAGTGCGACGACAAGCCAGCCCAGAATGGCAAGGATTCCTCGTGCCACATTTAAACCTTTCCAGTGACTCAGCCAGTCGCTGTCAGATGAAGTTTCCTTATGACGCACACAACAGCAGACAGGCAGCGTGCAAAGAATGCAAGATGATATGTACTAAATAGAGCCGGGAATAATCGATTCGAATCGATTCAATAGGGCGAATCGAATTCACGTTAAGTTTGATTCGTATGTATGGTTTCAGCTGCAAAAGCCTCAACACAATGTATAACAATTTAAAAAAGAATCACATACCAGCAAACAAAGCCCAAAAATAAATGTTTTCTTTGCACCAATGTCACAATTTAATTAAAAGTTAGGCTAATTGCAATTAAATAAGTACTGGTAATTCTGCAAGTACACTTCAAAATACACCTTCTAATTAATAAATGACCTACTGACGTAACAACAG
>Ga0126335_1001030_pt1 | contig 14896 bp, 14 predicted proteins | sample OlaspJWI45metaG_FD_108409 | JGI IMG/M metagenome (GOLD analysis project Ga0126335, IMG submission 108409) | Marine gutless worms symbiont microbial communities from Oahu, Hawaii - Olavius sp. 1 OAHU.JWI-45 metaG | ecosystem: Host-associated > Annelida > Digestive system > Unclassified | place... | reverse complement strand
TACAAAATAGCTCGAAGAGCTGCAAATAGATCACCTCGAACATGTCGAACGCAACTCATTCCCCACCTCTCATCGATGATGCGGTATGCCTAAAAACATCAGCAAACACATAATAATAATAATAATAATAATAATAATAATAATAATAATAATAATAATAATAATAATACTAAAACGACGACTTATATCGCGCCGTAACATGCCGAGGGACATTACAAGGGTGCGTTACACAAATTAATACAAGCAAGAGGTATAACAAGCTCTAACTGAAAACGAAAGGCCAGGGTATAAGACTGAAAATAAAAAGGATTTAAGTAGTCTTTTAAAAGTATTAATGGATTCAGCACTTCATATAATGTCAGGTAGACTGTTCCAAGCTGTTGGACCGGCGAATGTGAAGGTGCGCTTGCTGAACTCGAGCCGAGTGCGTGGAACAATGAGGTCGCCCCTTGACGCCGAACGCAGCGATGATCTTGCCATGGACGACGAGACTGGTACACACATCGACTTAATGTAGACTGGAGCCGGGCCGTGCAGTGCCTTGCAGACGAGCAGATGGAGTTTGAACGTGATGCACTCAGGAGCATACAGCCAATGTAGGTGGTTGCGAATCAATGGCGTCACGTGCATTACAACTGTTGGTATGTGACAGAAGAAAACATATAGCCAGCAAAAACTACTGCAAGTCTTATATGGGAAAATGCTAATTCAAACAACAGCCCAACAAAATCTGCAGACATTATGCAGTATGAAAATCGTATATCATCAGCAACAGCTACAAGTAAATATGCAAGAAACTACTGGCAAGCACCATCACTTTTGAAAGTTTCAGTCTCTCGAAGCATTAAATACGTAATCAATCAGTGACCTTGTCATATATGAAATAAATGACAATGACAACACAAAAATAAATCAGGTAAGCAGAAAAAGCAAAGACAGAATTAACTGTGATGGGATGTGACGTAGGCATAGTCTCTTCTGACAGAACAGTCAGGACAGGTTCACTCTTGTAAGCACCATCCATACATTGGTCTTAACTGTTGTTGTATGCATGCATGACAGATGTTGTCTAGTTCTCATAGATCACAACTTGTGTCCTGTTATTATATAATATTATAAACCATACCACACAGTACGTAACTCAACAAGCTAACCTGTTGCGTGGCACTGGTACGATGAACTGGAACACACTGGTTCAGTAACACTTTTTTGTACTGAAACAAGCTGCAGCGTTCACTTATGTTCCTCACTTGCCAATTCCGTGCACGCGATGGTGATGCTGCAGCCTTCAAAGTGTCAACATCATCTTTTTCTTTTTTCTTTTTAGGACGTTTCTTACACTTTTGACGAATGCAACAAAATTTGCCACATGATTTGCTGTCTGCTGAATGATGTGCAACTTTTGTGTCATCTGAATGACAGTCGGAAGATGTTGCATATTGCTCCAATGAGCACTGTAAACAAGGCAATTCCTTGTGGGAAGATTGACCTTTGCATGGATCACGCTGACCACAAGTGTGTGTCTGATTAGACTTGCTAATGACTTGTGCGTCATCTGACTGATAATGATTACAGTCGTCAGTTGCTGCATGTTGCTGGATGGGACTCTGTGAATGAGGTGATATGCTAAAGTCGGAAGTTGCTGCACGTTGCTTGCCTGGATTCTGTGAACGAGGTAACTTGCTAATAAATTGTGCGGCATCTGACTGATGATTACAGTCGGAAGTTGCTGCATGTTGCTGGATGGGACTCTGTGAACGAGGTGTTTTGTCATTGGAAAATTGAAATTTGTGCAGACTAGGGTGATCTGACTGTGTTTCTTTTAGCATGTTGTCACACTTGTCATTGGACTCTGGCTGAGTTCTGGAATGTGGCTCTATCTGGCTGTCAGCAGCTGAATGCTGTTTAGATTTTCTTCCAAAACATGCATTATTGATGTTCTGAATATTAGCCAGCCACTCTACTACCATTGACCATTTATCTGTTCCATTTGTCTGACTAGGCCTACACAATAAATCCTGGTTCTGACAGCTAATAAGTTTATTATTATTGAAAGAATCAGTTCCAGTCTTCAAGCAGCGAGTGCGCATGGGACTATCAAGTGACTTGTCTCTGTCAGTGTCACTTTCGGGTTCCAAACTCAGTGGACAGTCTTCTGAGCTTTCTGAGCTTTCATCGCCATCATAAACTTCTGCATCATCAACTTCCGCATTACAGCTGGAACTTGTGTTCTCGTTTACATCAAGTGCAGCTGACATGCTCGAACTTACTTTCTCATCAAGTGCAGAAGGAACAACAGCAGACAGAATGTCCTGCAACTCATCACTGATTGCTTTCTCAATAGCTTCAAATTCATCAATAGACAGTTGTGAACTATGCTCCTCAGCATGCAGCTGAATATTAGCAGATTGCTGTGAGGAAGTGTTGCATAGCAAAGACAAATGGGTTTCTTGTTGGTTTGAAACAGACATCGAATGTCTTGGAGAAAATGGCATCCAGGTTTCAACAGGTGTAGGCCTAATCTGAATTGCGTCTTGTGTCCAGTCTTCAACAGGTAAACCTGCAAACAGATCTTGTGTCCAGTTTTCAAAAGGTACAGGCTGCCAGTTGTGATCAGGCTCCATTTGTAAGTACTTTCTGCACAATTCCAATTCACTTGTATCTCTGGCGTGCTATGGCAATAGACTTTCTGCACATTTAGGAAATAAATGATAACATTATTTTAGGGTGCACAAGCTGTTCGACATTACTTCGTAATGAAATGTCAGTTGTTTGTTGACCTTGAATACTAGCAATAAATGTGCAACTTCTTTATGAAGATCTAAATAAATCTAATGAACCTGTTGTTAACACAGTTACAAATCCACAAGGGACAGTTAACAGTAAGCCACAATTCTGTAAAAAACTTACATGCAACTGTAGCTTTAAAAGGTGATATCTTCACTTAGCATGATATATGAAATTTAACAGTTATAGTGGCTACTAATGCTTACAGCATAACCAAATTCTAATATACTAACACCTTAATGCTGCTGCAAATCTTTGCAATTTATTTTGCATAAACAAAACATACTGATCAATCATCAATGAGTAAATAACATCTGCTAACAAAATGAGGTGGTATACTAAATGCGCTGTCTAAGGTAAATTATTCTATACCTACATGCACATGCAAAAACCAACCTCCTTAGAGAAACAAAAGATAAAATTCGTTAAAAAACACCAGATAATCATAATCAGTGTTACAAAGTATAAAATACAAGTTAGTGCCTATGAACTACAAATAGAAATAAAGAATATTCAAGCTGAAAATTAATAGAAACATAAAAGTTAGTTAACTATGATTGAACTTTACATCGAAATCGAACATAAGCTCTACCAAACCCGTTACCTAGATTAATGATGTGGCAGAGAAGAGAGAGAAGGGGGAGAGACAGGAGAGAAAGAGAGAAAGGGAGGAAAGAGAGAGAAGGGGGAGGAAATGGAAAAAAAGCAAAGGGAGGGGAAATGTGCCTCCATAAATTTTCTGTATATTAAGGCCTTCTATGTGGTTCAGTGGTCTAATGCAAAAATGCACTAAGTCACAGTGTTTGCTAGCCCAGCTGGCTGGCTACTTGAGAGGCAAGGATTCAGTGTCCAGCTTGGGTGAGTAGTTCTTAGTATATGCTAGGTTTAGTCAACATGCTGTGAGATATAATTATCAGATTTAGTGGCCTCTGAGCTTAGAAGCAGGCCTCAAAAAAGGAGAAAGAATCTGAACTTTAGACACGTGGCATGCTATCACAGTGTCTTACTAATTCGACCACGCTAGCACATGGTAAAATGTGCTGAAAGCTGCTAGTCATGCCGCTAATCACTCATTCAAAATCAGCCGTGCAAAATAATGCATAACATTACCATGCACGTGAAAACAGTGTGCCATAAGTGCGAATAACGTTGAGGCTATTCACATTTGCGAATAACCACGTCCAGTAAAAATATTAAGAAATATTCTATGTCAAGTACTCGAGTAGTAAAAAGCTACTGGAGTAGTTTTCGCAACTACTAAAATGCTCGCTCCAGTCCTGATTGTTTACTACAAGATAACATTCTGCCTACGGAGGGCATGGGGATGAGTGGAGTTTAGGGGTCCCATAGGATATTATAGGAAGTTGGTTATATAGACGATTTTATGATAGAGTAATAGCAGTCTAACCTTAAAAAAAGTATATACACATTACTATTAATTAAGAAATTTCTGAGGAGGGACTAGTCCCACCATAAGAAAATTACCACACACTGGACACAAACCTCAACAAATTAACTTGTAAACAAAGCAAATAAGCACTGGCCATAGCACCAGCACTGTAGTCGTCCGCCTAAAACTAGTTCAGTACAGTTATCGCCCGAAGCCAGTGGAAGGCACCTGAAGTATTATTATTATTATTATTAGGGGCCGGCATTAGTTGCAAATGTGACGTTGCGACAGTGGAAGTTTTAGAGGACGCAGTGCGTAAGGTGGTTACATCGTGGTCATTGGCGGGGACGCTTAAACTCCACTCTGGCCGTCTTCTGCGTTATTTCTAAATTCTAACAGAACCTGATACGCATTAGTGTGTGTCACCATTTTTGATAAATTTCAACTAATTCGATTTTCCCCCTCAACGATGTTTACAACTGCTGCCATAACTAAAGTTGGACTTGCTAATCAAAAGGGGTGTTAGGTTCTTATTCCGTTGTGGATAGAATCCCAACAGCCGGTAGCGGAAGATGGCAAAATTAAAAACCTGGCAGCTGGTATTCTAAATTTTGGCCCTTTCCATCCCGGCAGCCGGTAACGCAACAACGGTAAGTAAAAATCCTGGCAGCCAGGATTATATTTGCCGAGTCCTTAGAATGCCGCTTTTGCTGTGATTGGCCGAAACGGCTAAGAATTTGTTCACCTACGGATGCTGGATGCACCCACATCGAAGGCGGCCGTGATATGCACATCCCGAAAAACGAAAGAGTCGGTAAATGTGTGTTGTTAACATATTGCAGCATCAAATATGCCATGTGTTAACATAATCAGTCACTGAGCTGTCAATGTACGACTATAGGCCCAGTGGTTTTCTACGGCTTTAAACTCCACACAGTAAAACGAGTGCCTTATGACCCTAAAAAACAGTGTGGATCAAAGACAGTTACAATAAATTAAAATTCTTAATATGTGCAGTAAGATTACAATCTACACCAGACTTCACGCAACCATGAAGCACAGCACAACAATATCACCATATCAGTCACTCTCTAGGCATGTATTAAAACGTAGTTTAATCGACGTTATTAGTAGTAGTAGTAACTTAATATAATAAAACTTTGTCAACTGCAAAGTTATAATAATTTTGAAGACTAAAAATCTACGAAAGAAAACACAGTATAAGGCTAAATGATGTACATACATAGCAATGATGAAATAGATAAAAGGAGAAACGTCTCTAAAATAGCGAACAACATAGGCACAATGGGTAATAACAGTACAGCAGTAGGGTGTAAGAGTGGGCTAATAACAGTTCTTGTACAGCATGCGCATGATATACATGTAGTCTCGATCACTTAAGTAAGTTGTTTTAGGTATAAGGGCTTTGTTATGTGGGCATTGCCTAAGATTATAGTGTTAATGATACTGGTTTTCTGATAAATATGGGTACAGAACATGATAACTATTTTTCAAAATTGTTTTAAATAGTGAGACATCAGCACTACTAAAAACGTCTGATATGGTGGGTACGGTAGGCCTATTGTTACAGAAACCAAGGCACTTGCAGCTTGGACATTGTAAATATGTTTTCCACACAATATGGGAATGAGAGATACAACATGAAGCAGAAAATATACAGGTATATGTTATCATTGGCTCCGCGTGCCGGAGCGAATTATACATTCCAGGTGGCAACGCTGACGTATCGTGCACTGCATGGCTTCGCACCACCTTACTTGGCGTCGTCATTCACATGCGTCGCCGATGAGCAGTTATCATTCTGCACGACGTGCCTACGAAAGATAGAGCCACTTGTTTTAGTAACTCCGAACTCGAGTAACACCGAGCTAACGCGAGTACTCGACTCCAAATTGAAGTAGAGTATTTTTGTCATTTTCAATAAATAACATGATATGATGAGAAAACTAATACTGAACTGATTACTGAACACATTTTTTGTTATGGCGGCCATGTTCGTTTACACAGTCGTTTAATTTGTTAAACGTTTAAATGATAACTATCGTTTAAACTGTTACACGCGCGCATCCCTAACGTGTACATAGACAATCAGCGACCTTTACGTACACGATATCGTGTACATAGGCGATTGCCCGTTATATGTACACGTCGTCGTGTACATACAATCTGTCGATCAGAGTTGCCACAGCTAGGTTTTTTCCACTAGATCTTGGTTTTTTTCGGCGTCGTCTGGCTTAATTCTGAGTGTTTTTGTCAGTAACCTAGGTTTTTTTTTATTTGTTACCTACCTGGCACAAAACACATGCTTTTGTTTGTTGGCCTTGTTCTTGGGAAAGTTAACAGCATGAACATTGAATTTCTGGCAGAAACCTTTCGTTTGAATAACGTGTACTCCAGCTTAACAAACCAATATCGTTATCTTCTCAGTTTGTTTATTAAGCAACAGGCCCTTCAGTCGAAATCTCTTGCTGATATTGATCCTGCTGATTCACAACAGCACAGGCAGCTGAAGTCGATTGACTTGGGTGGTCGCTGTGAGGCACAACTTCTTCGGCAACCACTTGCTGACAAAGAAAATCAGTTCCGCGATAGGATGTGCGGTCATTTTTGATTGAACTTTGCGTACAAACTAAGTCTCGGTTTGTGTTGTCGCAAGATCGTGCTTTAGCCTAGATGCAGCTCCTATACCAGCTAAAGCCCTGAGTGACAACAAACCTTCCATTATTCCACTCGCGTTACAGTTTCCAACAGTTGTTTCTGATGATTATCTTGATCGTCTTTGTGATCAGTGGAGAGAACTATCGGCATACAAAGGTGATCTGGAACATCTTGCAGATATGGAACCACCTGCATTCTGGCTCGAACTGAAACAGACAACAGACTGCAATGCGAAGCCAAAATTTGATGTTCTATCTGAGCTAATGTATACATTTGTGGCATTGCCACATTCTTCTGCATGTGTCGAACGAATATTTTCTCAAGTCAACATTGTTAAAACCAAAGAGTGTAACAATTAGCTGATGTGTGAAACTGTTTCCAACAGACTACTTGCAAGACAAGCGGTAAAGAAGGGTGGAGCTTGTCACACATGGAATCCATGTGACAATTTGGTGGAAGATATGGGGGAAGGACGTTGCAGAAAGCGTTACGAAGAGACCGTGCAGTTGCATTCTGGACAAGGGACAGTGAATGTTGACGCAATTGAAGTCGTTCATTCATTTGCTGATAGTGATAATTGACAATAAATCATGATTATTTCAAAGTTTTATGTAAGTACACAAACTTGTATGTTTGTAATTAATGCAACATGTAACGGTTGTAGGCTTGTAGCCCTTTATTTTGGAGCTCTAAATTTAGTTTTCAATACCTGGGTTTTTCTGGGTTTTTATACCTACGAAATCTGGCTGAAGTTAAAAAGTCCTGTAGCAACACTACAGTCAATGTATTTTTAGACTTACCGAGATATGATCCAGTACGCAGTGTTTACATTACCTTGGAGTTGATATGACAGAACAGTGATATTTCGCATTTTGTGCTTTGAAAACTATTCTGCAGTATTAGTTATACTTAATTGTGTGATGTTTTACCTTGACCGTACTACATGTGCTGTAATCTACTGCTACGTGGCATGCCTGTGGCTCAGCAGTAAGTCCGTTGCTACGAAGACAGACAGTTGATGCTGGCGCAGGTTTTCAGTCAACTCGTCCACTTGTATGGCAAACCTAACACTGACACGAACCCTCTAAACCTTATTCAACTCTAATCCTAATTCTAACCCTTGCGTTAATCCACTAACCGTAACCCGAACCTCAGTCCTAACGAGTTCACTTGGGGACGAGTTGACCGTGGACAAGTTGGCTGCCACCCGTGGGACTGGCAAATATTGTACCATTGATTATATATTTCGTGAAAAGTTCTTTGGAAGATGACATAAGTGGACAAGCTGGTCTTACGTTAAAATTATTGGTACATGTTAATGTAGTTTATTTTGTTTTTTTCCCTCTAGTTTTGAGCTTTTTGGGGTTAGGTTTAGGGTTGGAGTTAGTAATTCATTAGGGTCACAGTTAGTTTTATTATATTTGAAAGTTTTCTTCTTTGTAGCACGCGTCATGAGGTGCCCACTATTGCCATCGCAATTCTGTCCTTCTGCACAATAGTGAGCCATACCAAAACGGTCTAACGTGTTGAAATGGGGTTTGTCCCATACGACACGATGCTGTTTGAGGATTCTCCACACCACAGTTTTAGGGATCACACCAAACAAATGTGGTAAACAGGCATACCCAGCTTATAGTAGCAAAAATTTGACCAGTAATTTGCGATGCAAACAATACATTGTATGTTAATATTAATCAATAATAGGGAGTTGTATATCGGCTTTCCATAGGTACTAAAATCAGTGACCTTGAATGAGCTTGGCTTATGGCTGTTTATCTGCATTCTTGCTGAAAACACTAGGAGCCAACTGCATCAATGTGGCTGAAGCTAGAACCATACTGTCTGGGAGAGAAATATAGACCAAAGACTCTAGTTTTTGACAATACATAGTGAATGGCGACATTTGCAGGGTTGGTTTCAAGCAAGTGTGTTAAAGAGAGGTACCCATATGCCAAAGGCGTTGAAAACTTCTATTGTCAATAAATCCGGTTCTATTGCATGTAGCATTGTGATGTTTGTGTCTAGGGTGGGTTTTTTAACTATGGCCGATTCAATGGTGTGGCCGCCATCTTTGTCACGTGATCGCAGGTGACCATACCATTGAATTTTCACAGTGCATTAGCAACTAACTCACAGTTTTGAGCAACGTCTTAGGATCAGACTCCTTCATAGTGTTAGATAGCTTTCACTATTGCGATCACATTCTGTCTGTCCATCCTTTGCCATGAGATGGTGAGTGACAAAGATGACATGCTTTCTCATAGCTCTTGTGGTTATGGCTAAAAGAGTGTAGAAGTGCATTGCAGTGAGCCAGCACCCTGGCATTTGTCAAGGTGTGGCATTGCATGTAATTCTAGTGACGTGGGTTTGCATCCCACCTTGGATAATTTTTCCATTGTACATTGTCTGATTCTACGTGTTGTCTGTAGTAGAAGCTGGTGTATTGTGGCAACAAGAGTCCATCACAGCAAGACAGGGTGACACAGTCAGCGTGACATGTATAGCAACAGATCTGGACTTGCTGGATGTGTTACGTGTGGAATTGCTTGCTAGTGACGGAGTTGTACGGACCATTGCTGATACTGCAACTGTCAAGGCACCATTCTCCCGTATTCCTCGCTATATTGTGACATTTGATTACCGAAGCACTTGGAGCAGTGTTGGAAATTTAACCATCACTTATCTGGGTTTGTTTCTGTTTTATTTTTTGTGAGGTAATGTTTCACACTTGAAATCTGCCAAGTTGAATCGGGAAATCGGCTATCTTTTTGTTGTAACTTTTGCACAATTATAATTGTGTACTGTATCATTGTGTTGTACATTGACTCTATTTGCTTTTAATTTTTTGCTGTTTCCTTATTCTGAGTTTAGTACACATTTGACCTTATCAGTTTTTATGTTAACGTCATGCTCTGTCATTAACAACTGTGTATGATCACAACTATATCATGCACAATCACCTTTGACATGTGCCCAGCTTAGTGTACCAATATTACACTGGTGAAAAAAACACTGAAGTGAAAATTAAATAACAAAGACGATTTGACTTTCAGTCAGTGGAGGTCCACTCGTCTATGTTTGACCTTTCTTTGACCGTATCACCTTGATACTGAAACTTTACTTAGATATTTTGAAAATGTACTTACTTGCATACTGAAAGTGAAGTTATTGCAGCCTGAACAGTGAACACAGATGCAGAGAGAGATGTGACTGAATGCATCGCTGTGTCATGATAATAAAACAAAAATCAATGAGTGGAAAAATCTGAAAATCCGTCATAAGTCAGGTCACTTGATAGTTTTATGTTCTATTACACCTGGTTGTTTGCATTGTCAGCACTGTCATGCTTCTAATTAGGGTTGGGTCGGTTCCACTTTTTGCTTTTCTGGTTTGGTTACTGCAGTCAAACTGCGGTTTCGGTTTTGAGTTACTTGCCAAAAACCTATTTTCGACCATAACTCTCTATTTGAAGAGCTATTGTAATTTCGACAAAAGATTTACCCTCCCCCATTTAGTAAACCACTGTGTAGCGTCACAAGACAAGTCCAACGAGGGATCGTGTGACCTTGACCTTGACCTTGGATATAGTAGTATGACCTATTTTCAGTCATAAATCCCTTAATATACTTTAAAATAAGAGTTGTAAGCCAAAATAGTGCATATGGGCATTTTAAAGGTCAAGATCAAGGTCACCTGAGTCACGTGACCCAATGTTGAACTCGGCTCGTAATAGTGGACAAGAGTGCTTCGTCGAAATCACGACATCTTTATATAAGGGAGTTACAGCTAGTTAAGCCCTTGACTTTGACCTTTGGAAACTTATTTTTCGCTACAACTTGAAGAGATATCACGATTTCGGTGAAAAATTTACCCCTCCCCTTAAATAAGCCTGGTCTACTATCACGAGCCGAGTCCAACAAGGGGTCATGGGTCATATGACCCAGGTGACCTTGACACTAACCTTGGGTATAGTTGTATGACCTATTTACACTTATAAAACCATTAATATAGCTTCAAATAAGTTATAAACCAAATAATTATTGCAGCCTGATTTTGATGGTCAAGGTCACTTGGTACTGTCAAAGTAGGTTTTAGCCAGTAGTTGCCTTGCCCAGGGTACAAAATAACGCAAACACTGCAGTGTCTGTTTTGGTCAGTTTTCGGGAAAAACACGGTTTTGGTTTTTAAAACCGACCCTACCCTACTTCTAATTGTTTGAAGGTGTGCAAAGTGATGATGCTGGAACATTGCGATGTTTGAAGCCTGGAACTGATAACAGTTTGGCTGAAGCAAAGCTCACTGTTCAAGGTATGACCCAGTGTACTAATTATTATTTGTGGTTTGCAATAGTGTTAATACAGTTCTAGTTCTCGACCATCCTTATACCGGACCTGTCCCGGTACATTTTTTCTAGCTGCCGGTCCAAGTGCCAGTGTTGACACACAGCGCGTGACAGTAATCTACACTGTGATGTGTCCAAAAAACAAGACACCCTACTCGCATCTATACCTTTGCAAAATATTAATCAATTCTCTTAATTCCTTTCGCTGCTATACTCAGCACAAAATTTGCTACAGAATGATCATTACATATCCCACCACACCTTAAAAACATTGCTGCACTACCTTGTGAAACCATAGTGTTTTCATTACTCGCACATATTCAGAAATACAGTATTGAAGAAACGTTGTTTTGAAAAGAAATTTATGCGGACTTACTTGCGTAATATTTTAGTTTTGCGGAATAGCCCAGACCTTAACCCAGTATGCTATTGTCGGCACTGACTCGGCGGCAGCTGTCATGCAGCGTGAGTGGTCAGGGTGTACTTGTTGGGGAGGATGTTGGCCGCCGCAGCGGCTTCCTATCACCGACTGGCCATCACTCCATTCACGTGTTTCTGTGAAGTGTGATGATGTGGGGCTGTGATATCATAAAGTAGACACATCCGTGATCGATATTGCAATGTCGCCTAATTGATAATAATAAACAATAATAATAAACAGATTTGTATAGCGCCGTAAGGTCGTAACTTCAGAGGCGATATGAACCCCATTATAGACTACTACATACTGCCTGCCAGCCAAGGCTAGGCGGGTGTAGGACTTCCCCGGACAGTTTCCCCCTCGGAATTTTCCATTCCCAAAAGTGAAAGCCTAGGACATTTCCCCCCTGTGCTCATTGTTGGTGTTTGATAAGTAACTATACTGCTCGTCGGCCCTACAATGCCGACGTTACAGCACGGTTAATTATCTACCCCACTCGAGTTGCTTGTATAGGCCTCTAGCTCTGGCATGAAGATGGGATTACTCCACCCGCGATTGTTCCATGCTCGCCCGAATTGCTTTGGTGTCGCATTGGGGTATTCGCATATTCGCTTTGATTATCTGCTCCACTCACATGGTTAAAACAATGCCGTTAAACTTCTCACGTATTCAGCGGCAGGAATTGTTCTGTGCTCTACTGCACATCGTACCCAGGAGCGGTATTTTGGCCAATTTTTAGCACGCAGTAGCCCAATAATATATACATCTTTATTTACCAAGATGGTAGAAAGAAGGAAAAACCAAAGAAACCACAACACACAAAGCCCGAATAACAAAATTCACATATCACCATGACGAGAAACAAATAATACTTTCCTTATTTTTAAACATATTCTTTTTTATTGACTGCTGGCAATTTGTTTGCTGTAGCAATGGCAGTTTGCATTGTTATGTGCAACCAGCTTGGAAAATGGATACTTTCATTTAACATTTATGGCAACTGAGTGGGGGAGGGGGAACTGTCCGGCTACCAGCTAGGCAGTGGTAGCACCCAACTAAACTGTCAAGTGACACTACGGCCCTATTCATCACAACTCACGCATTACTTCTTGTAACAGCTTGATCAAAAGGTGCCAACTAGTGTAGTATAACAGGGCAAGCTCCCAGAGTATGTGTGACATCAAGTATGGATGGACAGACCGTCGCCCTGTGGGAGGGGGTGCTGCTGTACTGCGCCCTCTTACTGTTCCCACTCTCTCTCTCTGTCTATTGTCTGTGGGAATTTGTCAGGTGTAGGCATGTGAACCAGTGGCATTTGCTAGGGGGTGTACCTCTGTCTCTGCTGCAGCAGCAGGAGAGATGCATGGGTGTAGCGGTGGGGAGGGTGTGATGGCTTTGATACGTGACCACAGTACACACAGGCCAGCGCAAACAATAATAATATTGGTTTATTTGTATTGCAGCACGAATGCTGGATTACACAATATCTGCCACGCAGTACAGTGCATATAACACAAATAATCATATGATCATAACATAACATAACATAGGCAGTTTAGCACAGTAATATACATGCTGCCAAATAGCCGTGCAAAGCTTATTCAGTGCCGTAAATTAACAGTTGTACAAACCGAGACAACAATCAAACACATAATATAACATGAGACACAACTTAAAGCAGTAAATATTTACAAACATGCATTCACTTTTTGGCACCGCCTGGGGATGGAACCCGCGACCTTTTGATCCCAAGTCGGACAATCTAACCACTATTCCACCGCCCCCCATGGCCGACAATCGGCGTGAACTGTGACACACATAGGGACTATGTACTGAAAACAGACCACGAACATAACTGTGTCATAGGCACCACATTTACAGCAGCAACAGCCGACAGAGCATCGTTTGTGGTCCTCTGCTACGTGCCTTTAATGTCTAGAGTATTACTGCCACAGACCACTATACAACAATCCTGAATTCAGCCAACTGTATGACAGTTTGACATAACAGTTGACATTGTGGGAGACGGTCGTGGGAATACCCTGTGCGACCAGAGCAGCGGGTGGATGGCGGTTGGTAATCTTTTAAAACACCTGAGATGGTTGCATATCAGTTGTTCAGATTCAGATTAGCATTTTGCACGTTTTATTGGTTTTTATGACAGGTCAATATTTAATACTGAAAAGACTGGACAAGAAATAATTAAGACATTTGCTACTTATGTCATGCTTGATGCTGTCAGTACATTTCTGTGTGTATTTGTGTTGCTAGTTCCAGTACATGATGTCTATTTTGCATCAGTTTCTGACCAGAACCTGCTGCGTATTAATGAGTCTGATGGTCCCGTGCGGCTATGTGAATTACAAGAGCACGGGATTGGTTGCATTGCTTTAGTGAAGAGTGCCTCTGTACATCCAGTGCTGAAAGTCTTTGTTGACGAAACTGACTGGACGCATATGTTTGTTGCATCGGAGCACATTCACAGCTTGCCGCCAGCCAATGACAGTGTTGTTATACCAGTGGATGCTGTGTTTCGTCTGATGTACATCACTATGAAACCAGCGTGGCATTTCAACGGCCGCATCCTGGAATGCTCAGCAACCACTGATGGCTTTCCACCTGTTTCTGCAACTGCAACAGTTGTTGTTGAGTGTTAGTTTTTTTCTTCTAAAAGTTATTTTCTTAGTTTTTCGTTGCTTTCAGAATGGAAATTTGATTAACCACAGCTCGTTTAATATTTTTGGTGCGGAGCACTGAGTTTCATGGAGGTGAAATAGCTGGGTGACTGTTTTTTCTCCAAATGATATCTCAGGACTGAAAAGGCTTAAGAACATCAAATTTGGTGAAAAAGTGGCATCTAGGATGATGGATGATGCGCACACTTAGATTTCTGGAAAAAGTTTTAATTGCGACAAAATTTTAAAAAAAAACGCAAAAATAGGGCAAAGCACCACTGTTATAAAAACACTTGCATGGTGGCTCCATTTATATGCATAAACGATGTGTATGGGGCGCCACCTTGTGAATGAATTCTATACACATCGAGCACTGATGACTCTTATGACGACAGTTACCTTACTTGTTAATCAGTGTGATTTATTGTTAGTTTGCTCAGGTTTTATAGGTTTAAAACAATTTCATTGGCAGCAGACTTGCTAGATAGATAGATAGATAAACTTATTTATATAGCGCCTATATACTCAAATGAGTCTCTAAGCGCTTCGGTCGCCAAACAGATGGGTTTTCAAAGACTTTTTAAAAGAGTCAAAGGTAAGTC
>Ga0126335_1001029_pt1 | contig 14898 bp, 9 predicted proteins | sample OlaspJWI45metaG_FD_108409 | JGI IMG/M metagenome (GOLD analysis project Ga0126335, IMG submission 108409) | Marine gutless worms symbiont microbial communities from Oahu, Hawaii - Olavius sp. 1 OAHU.JWI-45 metaG | ecosystem: Host-associated > Annelida > Digestive system > Unclassified | place... | reverse complement strand
GTGCGCAAGTCCAGCATGCTGTGTCTTGTTGCATTGCATCACAAAGTCGGCAAAGATCTGCTGCCTTTACTCTCATCGCTAAATCCTAGCAAGGTACCGATGATTGATCTGTTCATTTTCCTTCCTTAATTTAGCAACGTTGTTTTCGCTATCAGCCAGTGAAGTGAAGTTTTAATGTGTGAAGTTTATGTTTAATATTTACGTTTCATTTAGTTTTTTCTGTATTTTTATGCGTCTGCCTACCTATAGGCATGCGTATAGCGATCGGGTCATGCCATCTGTGCGTCTGTCTGTGATGGGCCAGTGAGGAAGATGGTAATGGGTTTGCCATAGATATTCTAGTTACTTTTTCGCATTGTTTTTCCACATTAATGTGCATTTTTTACCAAGTACATAGAATTAACCTAGTCCTGTTCTGCTTTTCTTACTGTATATGGTCACATGCAACAGAATGAGATATTTATGTAGTCTTATTACATTGTATTTTTATTATTTGAGTTTTGGAGTTTTGTTTCTATTCTTTATTGAAACATATGTATTTTGGCTGGTAACATTCATCTAATTGACTGACATGATCACTTGCTGAGTTGCTCTGTGCTCCGTATCATTGTCTACTTTGTGGTCTGCTCAGTCAGAGAGTATTGCATATTACATCGTTTGGCTGTACTCATGAGTAATTCGTAATGTAATGCATCTGTAATTATGATGTACACTGTGGCTATGCATTTATGCATGATGCAGATGAAGCTGTTAAACCTCTACATCAGTAGAAATCAGGAACAGAAGGATGGAAACTCCGAGCCGTCATCCCCATCATCACCATCTCCGTACTTTCCCGGCATGCGATGAACTTGTACTGCAGTGGTTACAGGGTGTATTGATGCCTTTCTGTTGCTTATAGTATAGTTCCAAGCTGTTTCTGGTTATATTTTTTCTTGATGTTTTTGTGAGTTTGGTTGTCTCTCACGTGCCTGCACTGCAAAAATGGCCTCATATCTCTAGGTTCTGTTGGGTGAATACTCCTGGGCACAGGGGACATTGTGTTAGATGGAGGTTTCCATATCCCTCTGTTGAGAGTGGGGGGGAATGTTGCCCGCTGTTCTGTGAGGGAAAAGGATTCATTGTGGTCATTAACTAATTTCTTTGGCCACATTCTATCATTGATATTGTGTCAAACGTGATTAGGTCTCGGATGTACTTTTGTGTGGAGTGAACATGTTGCATTGTCACAGATCACCAGTAGTTGGTGCCAAATTGCAGTTTGAACTGAATTGTTTATTGTCAGACAGTGGCAGCCTGAATGGTCTATAAATGATTCATCTTCATCAAATTGTTTATTATGTTTATATGTATGTCAATGCTGGCATTTTTGCTGTTTCTACTTGTAATGCACTTAGCAAGTTTATGCTGCCGTTCGTCGTTGTTGTGCTATTCTTCGGTCATTTCTGAAGCAAAATGTCTGTGCAGCTGTATTATAGCACTTGTTAGTTATGGCATGCAAACAACTTATGTTGTTCAATAAAGATGCATGTATGTGTAGTGGAAAAGATTTTCATGATTAATGATCTTCAGTACTTTTAAGTGTTTGTATTGATGAGTCGTCATAAATCACAGTGTTTGATATACATTTTTCTCAGTTGACACTGGATTATAATTGATAACCGTTACTAATATTTGTTACTACAGAAAATGACCCGAGTCGAGTGGGATGTTAAACGTTGACTCCATTACTTGTGTTACTACTATGTACACTGTGAGCCATAAAAATGTCACTTTTATCTTGGCTTTAACTTTGTCAGACTTTAACTGATCTTCGACTTCTTTTGCTGTTGGAAAGCGAATGATATTTCTGGCAAAACCCATCTCCTAATTTCCACCACACTGTAAAAATGCGGCACCCTTTTTACAGCTGATGGTATATTGACAGCATTTACAGTGCATTCAAGAGGCAGTTAAAAGTGTCTTGTTGTCAGTGAACAGTTGCTGGTGTCACTGTGCTAACTGCAGAAGCTGTTAGTTCTATATATGTCATCTATAGTCCTCATTATTTATTATACTGTGACTCAGGCTATTGCTAGCAGTGTCTATAACTAATACTGCTAGTATCAATACGACAGCAGTTACTTGTATATAAAATTACAACTAACACAACCCCGACGATATTTTATCAGAGGCCTCTTTCACTACACAGTGAACGAAACATACGACTGATTTCCTGCCACGTCGCCTCACTACTGTGGCAAGAACTGGAAGAATTGAACAAGGTGAAGGTCTCTGATAGAGATTGAAACGTCAAGGTAAACAACGTCAGGTTGTGTTACTTGTAATTTTTATATAAATGTTTTCACTAACCTAAAGAATGCGTTTAATTAGCAATTACTTCTACTGCTTTTTCTAATAAGGGGCCAACGGTAAAGGACATCTGCATGAAATAGGCCCAACTTTACTCTCCTTTTTCCCTGGTAGCCTTTGTCTGCAGTCATGTGGAAGATTAGTGATACAGTCACGTCAGCTTTTGAGGTCTGCTGATAATGCTACATTATACGTGTTTGTGTACAGTAAACCCTTTTTTTGGCAAATTTTGTCCGCATTGAGCCTTAACATTTCGTTTTTATGCAGACATCCATTGTAGATGGCTCTGTCATCCTTGGTTGTTTTTTAGTACCAAACCTAGGTGGTGTTGGCTTACTTTATTGACATAGATGGACTCATCACTAGTTGAATGGCTTGGTAGTCGGCTGCCACAACTGATGTTAGTATTCTGGTATGCCTTTAACTGTCAATTCTGCCGGACTTGCGTTTGTTGTGTGCCCTGTGTTATGTTCGACATTAGTTCGTTCATGAATTTATTTCAGATTCACGTGTACCATCATTGTATGACTGACTTAACAAACTAGCTTGTACAGTAGATGATAATCTGCTTCTGTGGCCTTCAGAAGATGTGTACATGAGATGTAGTCCATTTCATTTGAAGCAGTTACATCAGGTCGAAGTTCTAACTGGTCTAGTTGGTAGCGTTTTCTGCACTTTGTTGTGTTTTGCTGTTTATTTGCATTACTCTCAGGAAACAGGCTGAAAGATCATTTCTGGAATGACTTATGTGTATGGCGAGTGATGTGTGAAACTTGGTATCCTCAGTAGACAAACTTATGCCATTGTCAAAGCTGTAATTATGAGTGGTTGTGAAAGTGAAGATGTAACTTACTAGTAGCATACCGAGTTTGCCGCATTTGATTTTAGTATGCTGTGGTTCTGTACCGAATATGTTGCACTTCCAGCACTAGCTGTTTGGCCATCATGAGTTGTGCAGTCTGATCCTGCGTTTACCCTGGTAACAATCACTGTGCAAATGTAAATTGTCAGGCACACTGAGGGTTGCCTTTTGGTAATGGTAGAAAGGGCCGCATACAGTATGAATCAACAGTAAGAAATTAACATTTTTTATGTTAGAATTGTTTCCAAGTATAGACTGTCGGTTTCATCTCACTCAAACTGCAGTCATGTCGTGCGTAATTACCATGTTATTCTCTAAGCTGTGTCAGCAGGGAGCCAAATATCCAGATTTGCATAATTTTTGAATAATAATTTCATGTTGTTTAAACAAAATGCCGTTCACAGGTCGTTTGCTATCCAAGCTATAGAAACCATCATGGGCTGGTTGAGATGCGTTGACAGATCAGATGCAAACTGCTCGCCCACCCTCTGACATTCCCCGTCTGGGCAGCAGAGTAGACTTCCTCCATTTTCTGACGGGCTGTTGTAAAAGATGACTGTAGTTTCTGTAGTTTTCTAGTCTGGCTAGGGCATGTTTTGTTTTAGTGTTTCAGGTTCGTGTATTGTTTCTTTGTTTCTTGTCGTCAGTATCAGTGCAGTTGATTGTCTGGAAAGACGTCGGTGAAGTGACGTGTCATATGTTGAGTGTGATGTCAAACCGTTCCTCTTCATACCAGCACTCGTCAGTGATATAGCTGCGTCTGCACCACCTAGTGCTGTGATAGATTAATCAGTTTGTGTGTGTATGTGCCTATGTGTTAAGCAGTTGACCGGTAGTGTAATGTAGTTATTTTTGGTGAATTGTGTATAGGTTAGCAAAGTGTGTTTATGTTGACTTAGCTTAGTGCTGGTTGTTTCTGTTGTAGTGTAAAATCAACACAACTCTTGCATAGTTATAACATGTTACTAATAGTTACTGCAGTAGTAGATACAGTGTCCAAGTTGTGCTATAGTGTAGCAACTTTTGCACTGTAATGACATAGCATGCTGCTTTTTATATAATGCTGTATACTGTTCTGTATAATGTATTTGGTGTGTTGCTTGCACTCAGAACAGAAATGTTCTTTTGCTGTAGCTTGAAGATCTGTTGCTGTTATAGCTGTGCTGTAGCCGTGCATTCTGTTTAGTTGTGTTGCAAGAATGCTCATCACAGGTGGAGCAAATTCACCACATTGATAATTATGGATAATTATGGTGAAATTTCAGGCTGAGGCATACAAAGCATGGAAGTTTCAAGATGGCATATTGAAGGAATTTTTAGGTTACATGGAATGCATGAGATGCAACCTGTTGCCATCGGTGATTCCATAGCAGGGTATGTCTGTCTGTCATGCATCTGCATCGTGCAGAAACCGCTGAACACATTGAGGTCGTGTTTGGGGTAGAAACTCCTTTGAGCCCAAGGCAGTTAGATGGGATCGGGAAGTGTGGGGAAATTTTGCTCATTTTAAAGTATATAAGTGTGACTTTTTTTACTCATTTCCCAGATTGCATCACATTTGCATCCTCCACCACATTACTCTACCCAGTTGTTTCTTCCAGGGTTTGTGTATTTTGGTTGTGTTTGAGGCTGTAAACGTGTTTGTGTTTGTCTGTTTTTGACCAGCGGTCTTACATTATGTAAGTTTGGGGGAGCGAGTCTTTGTTCTGTTTGCTCCAATTGGCTGTACTGTGAATTGCATTGTGCTGTAAGTGCCTTCGCTGTAGATTTCGGTGAGATTGCTCAACAGTAAGCACGGAAATGATTCTTGTCTGTTTTTCTTACTTTGTTTCTGGATGCTGCTGTGCTTAGGTTTCTTCCAGTCTGACCATGATGATCTTTCTGCGTTCAGATATTTTCTGCAGAATAGACCGTTTTGTTTCTGATGCATGCGTTGATTGTATGAAAGGTGTAAGCATTGTGTTTTGTCATTATTGTCAGTGATTATACGTTTTCAGCTGTATTTTACTCACTTCTTTATTGCTAGGTAGGCTTAGATCATTTAGGCATGGCACTTCTACGTATTTTGAACTGAACTGTACCTAGAGTATTGGATTCTATTCATTGATTAATATCTAATGACACAGCTTAACATTATAGTACATGGTAACTAGGTTAAAATTAATACAGAGTATAATGCAGTTCAGTATGTCTTTGTGTAGAAGTCTGTATATAAAGTTTAGTTTAGTTTAGTTGTTTCAGCGTTGCAAAAGGTATTCAGTTTGTTGAAAAATTATAGCTTAGCAGTACACTCAGTCTCTGGACCTTTAATCTAAGAGCTTCTATTAGAACTATTGTATGCATGTGTGTGCGTTAATGTCATCAGTCGTTCAGCGTTGTGTAATGCTATAAAGTGTCGAGGGGGACGTTAAGCCTTTACCCACTCACTCACCCCGTCAGCGTTGACACTATCTCGTTTATGTAATTACGTGTGTCACATATTGCGCTACTGGCGTGCGTTAAATGTGCTTTAAGTGCCACATTCCATTGCTCTATCCACTGGCTGACCTGGTCGCAGTCACGTTAGATCTCTGTCGACGTCACAAGTCAGACCGGTTCACAGCTTGCGACCAGTGTCCAAGGTTTACAGTTAACTCGTCCCCAGGGATAGCCTATCCCTGGCCCTAACCCTAAACTTATTCTAATTCTTACTCTAACCCTTGCCCTAATGCTAACCATGACCTAAACCCTAACCAGTTCAGTTGGGGACGAGTTGACTGCCACCCGCATGTGACAGGTCTGCGTAGTGGAATGTGGACCTAACTGTGTACATGTTGTGTTGTCGTCGTTTAGGTTGTAATGATTTTTGATTTGATCTGTTGTCACGTTTTACATACACTACTTAGTTCACATCTGCCTTCATAGCTTCGTGGTGTTTTGCTGGCAGCAAGATACACATTACACATGAAGACGACATGCTACGGATAGCTGGAGCTTGGACATTTTTGTTGTTAAAAATCATTTGAATTGCTTGTTTGTAACTCTTGTTTTCAGTAATAAACTTTGTGACAAGAATATTTATGTTTATTGTCAGTCTCAGAGACAGGAAATGCTGCATTATGAAATTATGTGTTACCACTTGTCTGGAAAATCTGGAAAACCTGAACTGTAGAGAATTTAGAAAGTTTGTCAGGATATGAAACTCTTGGCGTCTGGAAATTTGCACAGTTTTGAACCTCACAGTGCGGGCTAAACAGTTGTTTAGATGAACAAGTGATGCTAAACACGGTTGTTGGTATTGCTAAATGCAAATGCACTTGGTTAATTCATCTCTTCAGATTTTAAAGAGTGGAAATTTTACAGAGTGGCACTCGTTAGACTCCATCACGTAACCTCTGATGCTACTTGGTGACGGTTGACTTTAGCGAATGTCTCGCGCTTATTGCTCCTATGATGTCCGTAAATGTGATGTTATATCTAGGGTATGGTAGCCCTGGAAACTGGATTAGCTTATCTCGGAATTGTTATTGATGGTTTCAAACTTTCGATGCCCCCCCCCCAAAGTCTTAGTGGCAGCAGGCAGCTGCTTTTGCGAAATTCCAATTTCCAAATAACCGTTGGAGCGTTGCGACACCAGGATAGTGACAGCACGTAGTTAAAAATTTACACATAGCTTAGGGATGATGGACAATTGGACATGGTGAGGCATTGTAACAGTCGTCATTCGTCAAGGCTTTGGACTGGACTGTTTCTGAAGCCACTCGGTGTCAGTCGTGGTGTTCATCGGCTATGTCGTTGCTACTGCGCGCAAGCGTCAGCAGGCCGTCACATTCGTTGGCAGCAGACTACGCTAGTGGTAGGCTGATTGTAACTAAGCGAGAGAAATACGCTGAACATTGTAACCGAAGGTCAGTAGGTATTTCTCTCTGTTATCGAATGAATTGGATGCGGACTTGTGATCAGTGAACCAAGTGTCTGTCAGTCTGTCACGTGGGCGGGCTGTGCAAAAACGGCCGAACGGATCGACGTCGTGATTGGAGTGGAGACTCATGGGGACCGAAGAAACATTGTATTAGATGGGGGTTGTCCCCATCCCGGGCTAGGGGGAGGGGGTTCGATGCGGCCTGTCGCCAAATTACTTTGACTTCTTGTTGAATCGTTGTTCGGCCACCCTAAGTGACGCCTTATGTCTCGCTGTTGATTGTTGCTGTTGATGTGCCTTCACACCTGCCAAAGTAGACTAGCCTATGTCAACTGTACATTGTTGTATTTGGCCATCGGTCCCCTAAATTTAACGGACCAAAAAGTGCTAGACGGGCTAGGCCTAAATTTCGACTTTTTCCGACCCCGCTTTTCGGATCGCCCTTGTTTCAGCAGCGGTGATAGCTGTCCCCAAATTTCGTGCAGTTATATGCTACATCAATTCTGGGAAAAGGTGTGTCCAATTTTTCCCTCTTCCGATGGCGACACGAGAAATATCTGTCTTATTGCATTATATTGCCAGATTTTGTTAAAAATAGGACGATGCATTGGTTATTTACCATGAGTCCCCGAAAGATTTCACGTGTCAGAACTGGAAGTAGAGAATGAGCCATAAGTGGCTGCTATGTTCGGCTTCGTTTTCGAGACAGCCTACTCGGTCGCCGATCAAGATATCAGCACCAAGTGGGTTACCACGGTGCAAGGGCGTTTACAGGCATAGGCCTACCCGGTTACGCAATTTGCGTCACCAAAATCTTTGGGGGACAAAATACGGCGGCAAGGAAGGTAGGGCAAATTTTCTCAGCAGACAAGCCAAGCGTGGAGAGCATCGAGACATAACAGACGTTAATTTATCATTAACGCTGGTAATTTTTCTCTAATTATCGTCATTGGCGGCCTCAGCTGCTCGCATAGTCTACGCCATGTGTTTTATAGGCCTATTATTTGCGACATGGACGAGTGGTGCTGCCGCAGATAGCTCGACGCTCGACCAGGGATGGCGTCGCAGGGCGCCCGAGGATGCGATCTGTGGCATCTGACGTGTCCGTGTCGTAACTCGGTCAGCGCGATACCACTGACTGCTTGCTGGATGAGTAGCACTCTCGGCAGACGCTAATGCTATAGTACGCTGTGACGAGTGGATAAAGGCGCTGATGGTCCTGGTGTCGGAGGACATACTCTCAGCGATAAAAACCGAGGACATTATTGACAATTTTGCGCACATGACTGAGTGATCGCTTTTCAAAGCAGCTGTTGCTTGTTTGAGTCCGTGATTGTTTTTGACTGGTTTATACCTATTGACATTAGCCACCGCCAACACTAACCACTGTTTCGTATCTTTGCTGTGTGCATGCTGTTTTCAGAATCTTGTCGTGGAAGAAATTTAGTTAAGTTTTTTGCCTGTAGGCTTGTATTGATTTCTGCAGCTAAGGTGTATGACTGATTCTTTTTTAAACTTCAAGCATCATTCTGGTGACTAGAACAAGTGATTGAATTTGACTTGTACATGTAGCACTGATTGATTTGTCACAGTTGGCACAAAATATTCGTCATATTCGCAGAATGTTGAAGTATATAATTAGTACACATTCAATAACATTCTACTGCACAAAATATTACTGTTAATTTAACAACAATATTGTGACACATTTTAATGCACCATACACTGTAACACTTGTGAAGCAAAAGTATTGCTGGATACTGATAGCCTCTGCGTACAGCCACGTAATGCATTTCATTTGGCTTATAATGCACCAAAATGGGACCGAAGTGACTTAGATCAGAAGTGACTGGGACCGAAGTGGCGGAAGACCGAAGTGACCGCACATCGGCAGTCTGACAGGTGAAAATTGATTCGGAGCTAAGCGAAAGCATCCGGTTACATCCAGGAGACTCTTTCTTCCGGTTACACTAGCTGTAGCCCTCCCGCTGTCTTCCTGGCTGGCGCATAATTTGTGCAGTTGTACAGTGAAATCCATAGTTGCATGTTGAATAGTGTGTTCGCTGCATCACAGTCACTATTGCTATACAGCTACAATTAAACTGTGTTTCGGGATCACAAACGTGCGCGCTTCCACTCCTGACACACCCCCATACGAGTGATATCGACTCGCCCGCAGCGCGTTTGCTGTGCGTGGAAAGTCAATATATGTGAGACAGAAAGTGTCGGATAGCAAAAAATAGGAAAATAATTCTCAAGGTCAAAGGTCAAGATTAGATGTCACCAAACCCTACCACTTTCAAAGTTCGCTATAAGACATTCTCATATCAAGTTTAATTACTTTCTGATCAGTAGCTTTTGACAGACGGACTGGCAAACACCGATAAAGACAATACCTGCTTCCAGCGTGATTGATATATGAGTGTGAACTCTCCGTCTATAGGCTATTTCACAATAGTTCTCTGATTTTCCCTCGATATGTGGCGCCACAGAACTGTGTTTGGAAGCATGGATTATTGGATCAAGTTCGTTATGGTCGCTGATGCTGATAACGAGGCGTCCGTCGGTTTGGGGCCACCGTCGTCGCATTCGCCTTAAGCTCGCTTCACATCATCCGTGTTGTCTTCACATTGCACGTCAGATATAGTGTAGGATTTATTTTCGACAGACTTTGGAGGATTCTTATGTCTTAAAGTATTTTCTGCTAAGAAGTCGAACCTTTTGTATAATAATAATAATAATAAACAGATTTGTATAGCGCCGTAAGGTCGTAACTTCAGAGGCGCTGAACAGCCATGTCCACTGCACGAAGTTTCACGTCTTGTTTGTTAACATTTTTGTCGTTATTTTAGACACCCACGTTGACAGGCCACGTTTACGGCTCGTCACTTCGGGCCGTCATGACTCTGTAGTCTTTGTTATCTACTATCAGTCAAATAGATCTCGACGTGCTTGCTATCTGTGACAGACGTGACGAACACATATACCGTGGTTAATGATGTGTCAAACACAAGCAGGCTACAATATATACGAAGAGCTAAGACTGTTATTAAAGACACAGGGTGTAGTATAATATGAAACATATTGCGTGCCTTTTGGCGGCATCTGCAGTTAAATTGCATTGAATGGAAGCTTGTCATCGTGTGCTCTGTTCTAATCCATTACGCTCCTATAGCAGCCGTGGAGTGTAACCTGCGGCGCTATGGATGAAGCTTCATTTACTGACAGAAACATAGTCAGTGTCAGCGAGATTCTTGTTAAGCAGAAGCTGCAGAACTCGCAGTTTCTTTGTTATTGGTAATTGACAACGAGCGGCCAGTGTTATAGTATTAGTATGACTACTGAGAACCGTTAATTGATGGTTTAGGTAACCAACTTAACGTAAGTGTCGTTTCCACCTGCGATGCGCTACGCTGTGATGCGCGTTGTGTTGTGTGGCTGGCGATAACAAAAGATAGAAACACTATCTACACACGTGCGTGAGTATTGATTAGTAACTGACAGGGCCTATTCTAAGCGTGTTCCCCGCACTAATTGTGCACTCCGAATTAAAAAGTGTGCACCCCGGATTTCCAGTGGCATTTATTTTTTAAGCACAAGTTAATGAGTTGTAGTAATTATCACGAAAATACAATGCCAGAAACAGCCTTTCTAGGTGCTCAAATAGCACCAAAATCGTTGTCCGCTGGGGCTTCGCCCCAGACCCCACTGGGGGAGTTTACAGCACTCCCCCGGACCCCCTAGCTGGATTCAAGGGGCCCTACTTCTAAGGCTCCTAATCCTAAGGCGAGGGGAGGGGAGGACAGGGGAGGGAGGACCCCGAAAAATTGTGCACCCCGAAAAATTCCTTAGAATAGGCCCTGGTACCTGACACCCCTAATATTTGTGCTAGGACTGGTACTAATCACTACTTGCGTCGTAGCTAAAACTGTGTGATCCCTTGACAACGTGTGCTATATCTGAGCGCTACTGTGTCAACTCGTTCCCAAGGCTAACCTAACCTTGGCCCTAACCCTAATCCTCTAACTATAATCCTTGTCCTAATCCTAACCCTCACACTAACCCGAACCCTAACCTAAACCCTACGGTTCCAACGAGTTGACTTGGGGACAAGGTGGCTGCCACTCATATGAAATGTCCTCTACCTTTACCTTTTACCTTTACACACCGGCGAGATACTGCTTTGTCTTTTGCTACTGTCCGCCACGCAGTGCAACACGCAGTACAACTGTGCTGTGTGTTGTGTGGCGTTGCGATCTATCGCTCGCCATGTCATGCAACGTGCAGTGCCTCATAAATAGCAACAATAGCAATCAGTTCGGATTGTCGCAAGCCTACTATCGACCCATACAGGTGTGCACGCATATCGTCTTACCTATTAGCCTCTAGCGTGGACAAGTAGACTAGGTTCATCTTGCGCCGCTGACAGGTAAATCCAATTATGGCTAACTACCCTGTACAAACATTACTTTCTCCAAAACACAGAACAGCCTACGCTAATGCGAATAATCTATTGCGGCACAAACCGTGATTTAACATTGTCAGTCCATCAACATCGTACACTTCACGGATATAACAGCGGCCTCAATGCGAGGGGCTCGAAGTCGCACACCCAGTTGCCATATATACGCGGTTTTCAGCGCATAACAGTGGCCCATTTTATCTTTTTCTCTTTTTGTGAAAATATAGCACCAGCCTATAAAAACAGAAAACTTTATAGAAGATCTCGCCAGCGGAGGGAGCCCACATGCTGCTTTCTGCAGGGCACGTTCGTCCATAATGTGTTGAGTTGGACGTTAGGCCGTTAGTCACTCACTCACTCACTCAAAATTATATCTGTCGATGTTGTCAGTAATGATATGACGTTTGTTGTATGGAAACATGGCAAGATCTACTGACGACGGCATCACAATGAGCTCACAAAGCAACATCCGCTGCAGTTGCTGTTTGCTAGTGTTACTGATATCAACGTTGACCGCGGTAGTCATCACTGGTGCAGTGGCGGTCCCCGTGAAACGCAGAAATATGTCAAGTTCACAGTCACACTTTTGTGACGTCGCCTGCAGGTACGTTAGTACTGTTGTCATATACGTGAGTGCGGACACTAATAGCAATTTAGGAGGCTATATAACAGTTTCAATGTCGACTATGGTGGGTTCTTTAGAGCAATCATTTTTTTACTTTTACCGTATAAAAACCGCGATAAAACCGAAAGTCGTACCATGGTTCGACCATGGTAGTCTTACCTCGTCTTACACGTGCCACACACACGCCGCCACACATGCCACACACGCCAACAGCTGTACCATGGTGCAAAAATACGGTACAGCTACGTCGATACCACAGTCGTACCATTGATATAAAAAACTTTTTGCGTTTTTTATTCTTCTCACGTTTCTTTACGTTTAAAAAATTTGGTTCGGAACTTTTTTTTACATCTAGAGCCATACCATGCCACAGTAAACGAACCATGGTTCAGTAGCAATGGTCGAACCATGGTTCAATCATGGTGCAACCATAGGTACATGTACACTAGCACTCACGCCAACAGCTTCACCGTGGTGCAAAAACCACTACCATGACGTTACCATAGTTGTACCGTGGTAAACGAACCATAGTACAATTACCATGGTCGAACCATGGTCGAACCATGTTTCAACCATGCTCGTCGTTTTTGCAAATTTGTAGAACGGGTGACGGTAATGCATTGACTTTTTAACTGACGACTTGCAAATATCGTCCGTTTTAACACGGTTTGACCGTGGTTAACAGCAATGCAGGGGGCTATATGATACTTTCAGTGTCCCATATTACCATGGTTCGAACTTCGACCACGGTTCGAGCATGCTCGAACCATGGTTTTTTGGAGTAATAACTGTCTTTAGTTTTTACCGTTATAAAAGCCGCGATACAACCGACAATCGGTGATATTGTGATATTGAAAGTATCATATAGCCATGCAGGGTGTTTATGCGAGTGTCCTTCCGTCAGACTGTAGGCACTGTGTTTACATCCTCAGCCACCCTGGCTGATCGAGCCAAGCTCCAGCCGCCACTATTGTGCCTTGTCACCGCGATACCTGATGGACGACTGCCAACTCATCACAACTCTCTCGAACTCGCTCGCTCGTGCTGCAAAACCATTCAGTTTTCACTCGCCTCCTTCATGCTATTCCTCAAATGAATGAATTTGCTACGTAGCTACCAAATTTTATGAAAATATTTTGATCGTTATCGGAGATGTGACCGCAAAACGGAATTCAAAAGAATACCCTTTAGTGGCTGAATTCCTTCCGGTTCCATTTTTTACGTTTGCCAGTCTTCCGTGACCATTTGTCACCATGCAAAATTTCAGCGAAGTCAGACAATCCGCGGCTGAGCTATTGCGACTTAACTTATTTAAATTAACCGCCGTTCGCCATTTTGTATTTTCGAAAAAAAGTGAATTTGGACTACTTCGTACATTGCGGACACTCGCTATCGACACGCGCACCAAGTTTGGTGACGATAACAGTGGTTTTGAATTAATGTTGTTAATCTTTTTTGCATTTACGTCCACAGTGAGTGACAGATGTAGTTTTTCCCGAAAGGCAGGCAGCAACTGTGTACAACACGAACACGTGGCTTCAATGGGCGTGTCGCTCGCAGCAATCCAATAATTAGCCTACGCTTGTCAACACATGGGTGCCTCTGTAAAATGCATTTGTTCCCGGCGAGTTCTGCGAATATCGCCATAAGTCAGTGGCGGCGATTTCTTCTGAATGGTGGGGGGACGGGGGTCTGGAGGCGGAGCCCCCAGCGGAGTCCAGGGGCAGAGCCCCTGGTCAGGGGTCAGGGGGTGTAGCCCCCCTGAAGCTGAAAAGACATTGAATTTTGATAATACAAAACCCCTTTAATTCTTCCAAAATGTTGGGGGACGTGTCCCCCCGTCCCTCTATAATCGCCGCCCCTGCCATAAGTTATACACCGTCAGAAACTAGAATCTTTGCCGCCATACATTTCTGCTATAAAATAATCGCGTATGAAGCCAGTTTGGCGTAGTTAGCTCCAAAATCTGCCGTTTTCTAAGAAAAAAAACACCGTAAAACGGCGATAATGCTGTTCTACATCTTTCAAGTTCATTCAAAGTCACTAATGTCGATAGCAGTAGAAAGCTGAAGTTACTTCCTATTAGCTAGTAGTGCAACCTTAGATCTCACTCCTACCATTTAGAAAATATTACGGAGTGCTATGCAGATTTTCTCTGTCGGGATAGGGGGTACCTCTAATTAATGCGACATTATCAACAAACCTCTAAATGAACGATTGCGAAATTTCGCATGATGAAAGCAAAGACTTTGCACTACTTTACCCCTGCAGACAGTACTGCTCAATCTTTGGCCGTTTTAGAGTAATTGGCATTGGAAACATCCCATTTCCGTTTACGCCAAACACCGCAAAACAGCGATAATACCATTCCAAGATCTTCTCAAGGTCACTGATTTTAGTACCAGCCGAAAGGCAATGCGACTTTCTACAAGCCAGTATCAAAAACGTGTGCATATCTCGTACCGTTTACCACAGTCTAGTTCAGACTTCAGACATAGCATAGCAAACACCAGCGAAGTTTTCCTTTATGTACGTTGTAGCCTGTACCTACAACATTGATATGGCCGGTATTTTTGTTTAGTTAAAATGCGACGGGTCTCCAGTTTTTCTGGGGTTGCCCGCGGACCCCTTGGAAGCTCTCCGCGGACCACCGGGGGTCCGCGGACCACAGGTTGAAAACCCCTGGTTTACCAGAT